>Ga0209890_10000073_pt1 | contig 45522 bp, 37 predicted proteins | sample OrgsoiDNA2013049_FD_185799 | JGI IMG/M metagenome (GOLD analysis project Ga0209890, IMG submission 185799) | Permafrost soil microbial communities from the Arctic, to analyse light accelerated degradation of dissolved organic matter (DOM) -... | ecosystem: Environmental > Terrestrial > Soil >... | reverse complement strand
CCTGACTCCGCTGGAGGTGTCCTCCAACGCCGCGCAGTACGTGCAGGAGTGGCAGCCGACCGACGCGCGCAACATCTTCGCCGCGGTCACACTCGCGATGATCGCCCTGGTCCTGCTGCCATGGATTCGCGGGACATCGGTCCGGCCGTGGTGGCAGATCGCGCTGGCAGCAACCGCGGTGGTCTGCACCTTGGCCATGGTCCGCACCGTCCCCGTCGGGTCCATCATTGCGGCTCCCCTGCTGGCATCTGCCCTGCAGGAGCAACGAGGACACGCGGCGACGCCACCGTCCCGACGAGGCACAACGGCGTGGGTCGCACTCGTGGCAGCCGCCGCCATCGTGGCGGTGCCGATCGCCGCAGCTGTGGCACAACGACCCAGTGGCTGGCCGGAAGATCTGCGCGGACCACTGGCCGCCATACCCGCCAAGACTGTTGTCCTGAACGACTATGCCGCCGGAGGGTGGCTCTTGTGGGCCGAGCCCCAGCTGATACCGGTCATCGACCTGCGCTCGGAGATCTACTCGATCGAATACATCCACGACTACCAACGTACCGAGCAGGTGCGCGCCGGTTGGCAGGGGTTTCTGCGTCGAACCAAGCCCAAGTATGCGCTGCTGAGGACTCAGGCGCCGCTGACGCTCGCCCTGCGGGAAGAGCTGGGCTGGACGACAGTGAGCACGGACGCCCAGTACGTCCTGCTCAAGGCCCCCTGAGTGCCAATGCTCCCCCTGGCCACCTCTACCACCCGCTCGAAGCTCACTGCAGCGAGGGCGCGCATCGGCTACCAGGTGTGGTTCCCGCTCACCGTGTACGCGATTGCTCGCCTGGTCGACCTGGTCCTAATCCTGATTGCCGCCCGTCATCAGTTCGACGTGCCGGGCGGGGCCAGCTACGGTTCGGTGGCCTCCAACTGGGACGGTCACTGGTACCGGCTCATCGCGGATCACGGGTACCCGGCCGTCATCCCTCGAGAACTCAGCGGGCAAACGATACAGAACGCGTGGGGCTTCTACCCCGTCTACCCGTTCATCGTCGGTGCGGTCATGGGCATCACTGGACTGGGCTTCATGGTTGTCGCTCCCATCGCGAGCGCCCTGCTGGGTGCCGCGGCCGTCACCGTCATGTACCGCTTGGTCGCCCAGAGCTCGGGGCGCTTCACAGCCTCGGCGACAGTGCTCCTCACCTGCACCTACATGGCGGCCCCGGCGATGCAGATCGCCTACACCGAGAGCCTGGCCCTGCTTCTGGTCTGCACCGCGCTGCTGCTCTTGCGCAACCGTCGGTATGGCTGGCTCATTCCGGTCCTCGTGACGCTCGCCCTGACCAGGGCTGTCGCGCTCGCCTTTGTGCCGGTGCTGGTCGTTCACGGCATCTCTCGCTACCGTCATCGCTTTGTTGACCCCTTTCCCGAGCGGGACCGGTGGCGCGTAGTTGGTCTGGGGTGTCTCGGCGTGGCAGCAACCGGCCTGTGGCCGGCGATCGCGGCGGTCACCACCGGGGATCCTGCGGCTTACACACAGACGATGGCTTCCTGGAGCAATACGGGCCGGCTACCCGTCCTGATCCAGTTCCCGGTGTACGCATGGACCACGGGCGGCGCGGTGGGCCTGGCAGTCCTGCTCGCCGTCATCGCCCTGATCGGGGCGATCGTGTTGCGCCGCAGCGCCGGCGCCTGGGGCCCAGAGGTCCGCGCGTGGGCGGGCTTCTACCCCCTCTATCTTCTCCTGGCCACGGCGCCAGGAGGCAGCAGCGTTCGCCACCTGCTCTTGGCGTTCCCGCTGATGTGGCCGTTCCCGGATGAGGCGACCTCGACGTCAGACCGCCGCCGACGGATGGCAGTGGTGGCCATCCTGGCGATCTGCGGACTACTGACCCAGTGGGTGTGGGTCTCGCAGTTCCTGGTGCTGACCGGTCCGCCCGCGGGACGACCCTACCCCTGATCCTGGAAGCACGAAGACACTCGTCTCACGGACGTCTACCCCCCCGGGACCAGGAAGTCGGTGCCGGTCTGAAGCACCTGCCAGCCGCTGCCAGCACGAGCCCGGACCTTGCCTGCGTAGGTCATCACCACAACGCCCCGCAGCCCACCAGTGTTGGTGACCGACCTCGTGCCGACAACCGGCGGCATGGCCGTCGCCTTGCCACCGATCTCGACCAGCAGAGGCCCGATGGCGTCCAGCCGACTGATCCGACCGACGACGGCCAGGGTGCTGTCATCCACCCATGCCAGGTCCGTCGCCGAGGTCAGCGTCCACCCGACGCGCAGCGGAACGGGCGCCAGGGACACCGGCACACCGTTGGCCAGACGAACAATCCCCGCGACCACGACCTGAACGTCTCCGCCGGCGCGGTCGCTGGTGATCAGTGCGACCCGCTGGTTGTCGGTGGCCACCTTCAGGGCGAGCACCACGCGGTTGGCCAGCCAGGGGACCGAGATCTCGCGTGGCCTGGCTGTCTCCACCGGGGTCAGTGTCGTGTCGATCACCCATACCCGTGAGGCGCCGCCGGCTTGCCCGGCAACCCACAGGCCGCTGAGCGAGTCGTATGACGGTTTGGTCAGCTTGCTGCCGAACTTGGCAAGGTGAAAGAACCGGCCTCCCTGCCAGCGCGCGAGGTCGCCGTGATCGCCGCCGATTCCCGCGATCTCCCGACCGTTCCATGACTCGGCCAGGGAGACCCACCCAGCGGGAATCTTGGGCAGAAAGGAGCTGGCTGGCGGCTTGGGCGGCTGATCCTGGTCGAGTGGGCGATCCGAGGACACCCGGCTCAACGCGCTGCCGGCGCGCAGGATGGCCGTCTCGACCGAGACTGGGGCGTCGGGTTGGTAACCCAAGCTCGTCAGGTCCGACACCGGATCCAATGTGTTGGGCAGGTCCAGCCCGGCCCCGTTGACCTCCAGCGACACCTCCGTCACCGACGCAACCTGCATCAGGGTCGTGACGAACTGCGCCCACATCGCCCGCCGCAGGTCGTGGTTGGCCGACAGCGCCGCGGCGGACAGGTCGACGACGGCCCGGCCAGACTGGATCGGCACACTGTCCACGGCGAGCACCGTCCCTGCCGGAACGCCAGTCTGAGCAGCCCCGGTCAGGTAGCTGGGGACCGGCGCGAGTTGCGCCCGCGCCAACGTCGTGGCCAGCCCTGGGGTGACCGGGAACCATCGTCGGTCCCCCACTATCGTGCGGGCGCCCTGGGAGACATAGGCGATGGTGAAAGACCGGTAGGTTCGGTCCAGATCGCTGGCATTGAGCCACAAGCCGAATCCCTTCTGTGGCTGCGAGATTCGCCAACCCACACCCAGCTTCTGCATCCTGAAGGTGGCTTGCGCCGTGGTGCCTGCCGGCATCTCGCGATAGCGACCGGCGTTGTCAACCTCCGCGACGATCACAGCTGTCACCCTCACCGTGCTGTGGGTCAGCTGTTCGAACTTGAGTGCGGAGTCGTCGGCGTACACCTTGACACCGGAATCCGGCAGCCACTCGTCCTTGACGCTGCGGATGAAGAACGAACGGGCAATCGCGTGGTCATCGTCGAAGCCTGCCCCGGCACCGGCCCGAAGAAACCCCAGGACGATCTGTTTCGGTGTCGCGCCGGCCGCCGGGCCGTCAGGTTGCACCTGAACCGCTTGCAAGACAGGCTGGCCCACCCTCGACCCCTCTTGCACGGCGCTACCGGTGGGCAGCCCGCCACACGCGCTCAACACCGCGGCCACCGCCACCGCGACACATGGCAGAAGCGGACGGCGCCACCTCATGGCTCCGTTCCCCCCGAAGCGACCCCGGGTCGGTCTACGTGGTCGGAGGCCAGGCTAGGAGTGCTCGGCTCCTCTTGCGGCCTGAGCGGCAAGGGGGAACGCTCGATGGGAACCCCTGTGTGCCGGGGCAGCGTCAGCCGGAAGCAGGATCCCACCCCCGGCTCACCCCATGCGTGCAACCAACCCTCATGCAGCCGAGCGTCTTCGCCAGAGATCGCCAGTCCCAGTCCGCTGCCGCCGGTGGTGCGCGTTCGAGCGGGATCTGCCCGCCAGAAACGGTTGAAGACCAGGGCGGCCTCGCCGGGGCGCAGGCCCACGCCGCAGTCACGGACCGACACCGCAACGGCATTCTCGTTGATGCCAAGCTCAACGGTCACCGGGCGCCCCTCGCCGTACTCGATAGCGTTGACCACCAGGTTACGCAGGATCCGCTCGACCCGGCGCGGGTCGATCTCGGCAATGCAGGGGCCATCGGCCGGGACGACCACAAGGCGAATGCCCCGGCGCTCGGCCAGTACAGCCGTCGAATCGATCGTGCGCCCAATCGTGGCGCGCAGGTCCGTGGCCTCGACATCCAGCGCCGCCGCCCCTGCGTCAAAGCGGCTAATCTCCAGCAGGTCTGACAGCAAGGACTCAAAACGGTCAATCTCGTTGTGTAGCAGTTCTGCCGACCGCGCGACCGACGGGTCGAAGTCACCTCGGGAGTCGTGGATCAGGTCGCCCGCCAGACGAATCGTCGTCAAGGGGGTGCGTAGCTCGTGTGAGACGTCAGAGACGAAACGCCGTTGTACCCGTGAGAGGTCCTCGAGCTGGCGGATCTGCGTTTGCAGGCTTTCGGCCATCGCATTGAAGGACTTGCCGAGTTTGGCGATGTCGTCCTCGCCGTGAGCGCGCATTCGTTCGTGCAGCCTTCCGGAGGACAGCCGCTCGGCAACAAGGGCAGCCCGTCGTACCGGATCGACGACCAGGCGGGTCACGACATAGGCGACAGCACCCACCAGGAGCACCAGGGCAATGCCGCCCAGGGTGAAAGTCCTCGCGACAACCCCCAAGGTCTGCTGTTCGCGGTCCAGGGGGAAGACGAAGTACAGCTCGTACTGCCCTACGGCCGGCAAGCTCACCCGCGACCCGACGATGACCGCAGGGACGGGCCCGCCGTTGGTCGAGGTGATCGAGATGATCTGCACCTGCTGGTGGCTGGGGTCCGTGGCGATCGCTTCGCGCAGCCCTCTTGGCACGCTGGACAGTCCCACGGCGCTGGACAGCACAGTCGGGACGCTCGCGGGACCGGTGTTGTTCGTGGCACGGGTCAAGATGACCTCGCGGGACTGGTCTGCCCCAGGAGATGACAGCCGCCCCACGACGTCAAGGGCGAGCTGGGTCAGGCTGACGGAATCCGTCCGCCCTGCCGAGTCAAACCGGGACTGTGCGGCCCGGGTCTGCAAAGTGGCTTCAGCTCGGGCAGTGAGGATACGGTCGTTGACCAGGCCGTCCGCAATCTGTTGGTACAGATAGGAACCCAGCATAAGGACAACGATGAGCCCGAGCAGCATCGTCGAGGCGATGACCCGCAGCTGCAGGGATGCCCGCCAGCGATGCAGTAGCTGGTGGGCAGCGATCCGCAGGGCTGAACGGGCAGCTCGTGACCACCTCTGCAGCCCTGGTACCACCCGTGCACCCACGGTTGCCAACCGTGACCTGGTCATGTTGACCGGGCGACTCGGCGTGAACATGGCCTAGGGGGGACCCGCCTTGTAGCCGACGCCGCGCACGGTCACCACGATCTCAGGGTGCTCGGGGTCGTTCTCGATCTTGGAGCGCAGGCGTTGGACGTGAACATTGACCAGACGCGTGTCGCCGGCGTGCCGATAGCCCCACACCTGCTCGAGCAGAACCTCACGGGTGAAGACCTGCCGCGGCTTACGCGCCAGGGCCACCAGGAGGTCAAACTCCAACGGGGTCAGTGACAAAGCCTTGCCGTCGCGTTTGACCGCATGACCTGCCACGTCGATGTTCAGGTCGCCAATCTGAACCTGCCCGGGCCCCGGCTCGTCACCGCGACGCAGTCGGGCGCGCACGCGGGCGATGAGCTCCTGAGGCTTAAACGGCTTCAGGACGTAGTCGTCAGCGCCGGACTCGAGCCCGACCACGACGTCGATGGTGTCGGTGCGCGCCGTCAGCATGACGATCGGGATCCCGGACTCGGAGCGGATCCTGCGGCAGACCTCGATCCCGTCGATCCCAGGTAGCATCACGTCCAACAGCACGATGTCCGGGCGGCTCTCGCGAAACAGTTCCATCGCCGAGGATCCGTCGGCGCAGTGCACGACCTCCAGGCCCTCGTTGCGCAGGACGATACCCAGCATCTCCGACAAGGCCAGGTCGTCATCGACGAGCAGTACGCGACCCTTCACGCCTAGGTCCTTTCAGAGGTCAGTGCCAGAAGGCCCGTGTGCGGACCTTCGTGCATCGTCTCATGTTGGCCGCAGGCAGCGGTGAGGTGCGCCCTCGGGCTGCTGCATCACTGCATCACTGCATCACTGCATCACTGCACGAGGCGTACCGGGTCACCGGCGATACTCGCCGTCACGGAGAACGTGTCGGCCGGCGTCGAGCCGCTCCCGTAGTAGAACTGCAGACGCACCCAGCACCCGGAGGCCGACGCGTCGGTGCAGGTGTACGTCGAGGGTACGGGGACCGAGATCGTCTCCCACTTGCCGTTGTACGAGCTGTCGACGTTGATCTGGCAGCCCGTCAGGGACCCGGAGCCGATCAGCGGACCTGTTCCCGTGCATCCGGAGAAGGTCCCGCCCGTCTCCACCGGCGGCAGAATGTTGATCGTGCTTCCCGAGACCGCGCCATCGCCGACGTCGTACAGACGGACGTTGAACATCTCACCCTTGGCGCCGCTGGGAATCCTGGCCAGGTAGTCCGTGGTCGTCCCGTTGGGGGTGTTGGCGTACATCGCCATCTTCTGGAACCCGGCGATCGATATGGCGTCCTTGTCAGACGTACTCGACCCGGACGCCCGCAGCGAGAACCGGTTGTGGCCTCCCTCGCCATCGGCAAGCCAACCGTTGGTGTTGACCTGGATGGCGTAGGTGCCGGGCTGCACCGTCCCGGTGATGGTGCACAACGTGACCCACTGACGGAAGTTCGCGGCCACGTCGGGCCGGCTTGTATAGGCTCCGTTGGTCTTGTCCAGCGCCTTGGACAGGTCGCCGTTGTACCCCTTGAAGGTCTGCTGACAGCCGGCGCCGGAATCAAGCGGCCAGCTGCTCGGGTCCCACGGGTTCGCCCCCGGGTCGTGAACGCTGAAGCGTGTGTTGACCAGGCCCGTACCGGCGCCGAGGTTCTGGTCGCCGGTGCAGTACACGCCGTCATTGGGGGCATAGCGCACGCTGGGGTTGCTGACCACGGTCTTGGTGGCTAGCAGGGCGGCCGCCCCGGTCAGGTTCGAGCCGGCAATGTTGCAGTGGTCCCCGACGACGATCATGGCGGGGTCGAACGCCTCGAGCTTCAGGTTGGTCACCGGGCTGGTGACGGTGACGGTGTAGAAGTAACCGTTGGGGTCGTAGTCCGTGTTAGGGCCCGAGCTCGAGCCCGAGCATCCGTCTACGCCGGAGGCGCAGACGTTGTCCTGGTAGGCGTCGCCGCTGATCTTCGTGGCCGCCGGGCTGCCCACGTTGGCCCAGAACTGGCCTGGGGTGAAGCCTGAGTTCGTGCAGTTCGCGCTGATGATCCCGGCGGACTGCGGGTCGGACCCGAACTCGTTGCACGGACTGCCCAAGGGCACGGGTCCGGCATAGTCAGCCACAGCGGTTCGACTGACATTGGTCGTGGGCACGCCCATCAGCGACCCGAAGAAGTTGTTGACCGTACGGTTGACCGTCACCTGCAGTCGGGTCGCGCTGCCACCGAGCGCGGGAGTGACCGTCGTGGCATTGACTCCGTTCTGGAAGCCGTTGACCTTGGAGTAGTTCTGCGCCGTCGAGAAGGCCCCGGTCTTGTCTGAGGGCAGGCTCGTCACGCCGGCCATCGCGCCCGCGTCGGCCGCATTTTGCTCCTGCTGACCCACGAGGTACCAATGGCCCACGTCTACGGCGAAGGCAGCCAGACCCATGAGGACCACGAGCAGCATGGCAGTCATCACCGCGACATAGCCGCCCTCTGGCGATCGGTCAGCGCGGAAGGCGACCCAGCGCCGCTGAATGATGATCATTTGCACCCCGAAAGGACCGGCATCGGCTCGAGCGTCAAGATGCTGGCCTCCGCGATGTTGACACTGCTGAACACGAGCTTGGTGAACGCGTTGTGTTTGAGCTGGAGATAGACACCGATCCGGTCTGGCCCGGGAGGGGCACTGCATGCGTACTGAGTGCTTGCCGACCAGTTGTCCGACCCCGGCGTCACGACAAATGACCTCGAGCTAGCGACCCAATGGAACTTCACGCAGATGGTGCAGTCGCTGAAGTCTGTGAATCCGATGGGTTTGTCCGTGAGTGGCTCGACCTTGTAGACCCACAGCTGCTGCACGTCGTTGAAGTTCATCGCCCCACCCGTGCTCGCCACGTTGTTGGCCGCAATCTGGGCAAATGTGGATGTGCGTGGGTTGGCCGATGCGATCCGTACACCTGAACGGACGGCTCCGGCGACGGCCAGATAGTCCTTGAAGACGAAGCCCAGCTCGATGATGCCGAACAAGAGCGCGATCACCACCGGGGTCACCAGCGCTGCCTCGATCGCCGAGGCCCCCCGCTCGCCAAGCATCCGTCTGCGAACCCGCTCCCTGGCACCTTGACGCCCCATCACCTCACGCATGACAGACCAGGGCAGTAGTCGGTTCGATCCACATGACCGTTGACTGGTTCACCAACGCGTTCTTGAAGAAGAACCCCAACGGAGAGGAGTGCCTGTACGAAACATAGACGCCCAAGGAGTCACGGGCAGGATCCCCGGGACAGGCGTTCTGCGAACTCGCAGCCCAGCCGCTGTAGGACGGTGTCAGGGACTTCGTGCCAGCGTTCCAGACGAACTGCACGCAGACGGTGCAGCTTACAAACGACCCCGAATCCGGCAGCCCCGTTGTGCCGCTGGCTTTGAAGACCCAAACCTTTACGAGGTTGGCCGGAATCAGGCCGGTGATTGCGTTGGTCACCTGGTTGGCGGAAAGCTGCGCGAAATCAGGTGAGCCTGCCACGCTGGCGATCCTCGGTTGAGACGCGCCCATTCGGGCTCCCGAGCGGGCGGCCGACGAGACAGCCAGCCAGTCCTTGAACAGGAACGACGACTCGACGACGCCGAAAAGCAAAATGACCAGGAGCATCGAGACAAAGGCAGTCTCCACCGCGACAGCTCCGCTGTCACGGTGGCCCGTGGACCGCCACCGTTCCCATGGCATCGACCGACGTCCTCTCTCCTGAGACCAAACCTAGGTCCGCAGGAGCAGGCCTGAACAGCACTCGCCAAACATCAGCCCGTACGTGTGATCCCGGCATCATCCGTTCGGCCGATGGCTGCCCCAAGGCCTTGGCCCGCCTCTGTTGGGCGGCGGCTGGCCGCAAGAAAGAGCAAGAAGCTCAACCCCACAAACACGTACGACACGCACGCCGCGGCCTGCCACCAGTTGTGTCTGAGCTCGAGAAGCTGACCCCGTGGAGCCAACCACATCGGCCCGATCACGAACACCGCTCCGAGCAGCGCGGCGCCGACGCGGCGCCGGCCCTGAACCAGGACCAGCAGTGCCAGAACGGCCCAAACCCAATGGTGGGTCCATGAGATCGGGGAAGCCAGAAGTGACGCGAAGGCGATACACACGAGCCCGGCGACGTCGTTACCCGAGGCGATCTGGCGCCTCGCCGCAACCAGGCCCAGCGCCATGACGCCAACGGACAAACCCAGCGTGAAGATCGCAGGCGGCGACAGGTCGCGGGAAAGCCGCATCAGCGCGCCGGTCAGGGACTGGTTGTCGCCCCGGACGACGGCATCCGGGCCGAATCGCGACAGGTTGATAAGACCGCCGCTCCAAAACTTCCAAGAGTCCCCTGGCACGAACACGGCGCCCAGTCCGACCGTGACCGCGAAGGCCGCCACGCACCTCAGAGCGGCACCCCACTCCCGTTTGAGGGCGAGGAAGAGTATGAAGGTGCCGGGCACGAGCTTGATGCCCGCGGCCAGGCCGATCAGTACCCCGCGATACCGGGCAGGGACCACGAAACAGTCGACGACCACGAGAGCGACCAGCACGAGGTTGATCTGCCCGAGGAGAATGGTCCGTGCAAACGGTTCGAAGGTCAGACCAACCAGCGCGACCATGGTCGCGGTCGCCAGGTTCATCCGAAGTCGTCGGGCACACACGACGACCACCAGGACGTAACAACCGATCGACGTCGCGGTCAGAGCCCAGCGTGCGTCGAGCCTTCCCAACAACTCAAGAGGAACGAAGAACAAGGCGGCGAACGGTGGGTAGGTGAAGAGCTGGCCCTGGACGCTGACGCCGTACAGCGGCTCGTGACCGATGACCGCGGCGGCTCCACGCATGTACACGTCGAGATCGATCCAGATGCCCTTGCGGATCCCGCCCCACCGAAGCACGAGGAGAACAGCGACCACACCGGCGACGAGCACGTAGGTCAGCCCCGGTCTCCTGCCGGCAGTCGACTCTTGCAGCGTTCCTCCTCTGACAATCTGCATCGGATGTCATCCGAAGAATACCCGGCGGTGTCGTCCGGACGGAGCATTCACTGGAATGACTGCCAGAGCCGTTCCGGTGATCACCAACCGACTTCGGTTGCTGATCCTGATCGCGGCTCACAACGCTGAGACCGCGGTGGCTCCGGTCCTGGATCGGCTCCCAGCTGCGGTACTGGCCGATCATGACTGTGCGGTCCTGGCGATCAACGACGCTTTCCAGGACAGTACCTTCAGGCACCCCTGCGCTAAACTGCACAACGATCTTTTCCTCACCGTAGTGCCCAATAAGTCAAATCACGGTAAGGAGGTAACCAGAATGTCAGATACACCTACGCGATACAGGAAGGTTAAGACTTCTTCGCTCTCGTTCACGGCGACGGTCAGTACGCGCCAGAGGAACATCTCAATCTGCTGGCGGCCCCGGTCGCATTGCCCTCGGATGCGGTATTCGGCAGCCGGCTGCCCGTGCGAGGCGCATCTCAACGCGGTGGCACGCCTTTGTCCAAGCTGATCGGCGACAGATTCCTGAACCGGGCCCAGAACACGTTTACAGGTGGTCGCCTGTCCGAATGGCAAGGGCGCTGCCGCCCTCATCGCATCCCACCCCTGACGTCCGAGCGCTACGGCGTGAACAGCCACGACTACGGGTGTGCCACTGAGATCATGGTCCAGCTGCTCAACACGGGGGTCCGCATCACCAGGCTGGCGATCCCCACCCACCTCGGTGACGAGATCTACCGAACCGTTGGTTTCACTAGGGCGCCCAGGTGATACGGCCAGACTCGGCAACGCACTGCACCGGGCTCGCTTCGGAGCTGGAAAGAAATGGCTGCCCAACCACAGCCGTTGAGGTCGCGCCACCTGGGCCATCGAGCGCGCGCGTGGCCGACTCCATGACCCATCTGAGCGAGCAGCCAGGCCTGCCGATCCAGGACTACGGCCCCTTCGTGATTCTGGACGTCACCGGAGGTCTCAAGGATCCCCAAGCCCTGCTCGACGGCTTGCTGGCGCAACGTGATGACGCCCTGCACCCGCTGATCATCCCGGCACCGAACATCGCCTTCATGTGCGCAGAATCATGCTGCTGTTCGGGCAGTTGCGCGACGGACAAACGGGCCATCCGGGACCGCCCCCGTGGGCGACTGTTCACGTTCCGAACGTGGCGACCCATGGTGCGCAACGCAGACCTCCAGATCCAGGTCATGAAAGACAACCCGGCAACGATTCCCACCGACGTTGGCGACACTCACCGGCCGCGGGCAGCGCTGTGGCTCAGTCAGGCAGTGATCCGTGTCAGGCCCATCCTGTCCTGCCACCAGGTCTTCGTCAGTGCGAGCCTCACGCCAGAAGAGACGACCTTCGTGGCTTCAGCCCGAGCCAACGCGAAGACCGACCCCCAATGAAGTTGGGCACGCGGTCGACCGTCAAAGCTTTCAGAACCAGACATGATGCCACGGCCAACAGCCCGCGCCTTCTGCTGCTCTTCAGCGCCTTGATGGTCATGATGTTCGCTCGTGGCGTCCCCGATCACAGCGCTGCCAACGTGGCAGCACTGCTCGCGGCAGCGGTGGCAACAGGAGTCGCGTTGTTGCACCCGTTCGGCGTTCGCCAGCTGGATTGGCTCCGAAGAGCGGAGTGGGCGCTGGTCGTCACATTGTTGCTCGCGGGACTCATCTTGACAGCAGAAGCGCTTGCCCCGGCGTTCGCGAACCTGGCATCGCCTCTGTGGCTCGCGGTGACCTCGGCCTACACGATTCTCGGGCTCGTGGGGGCTCTCCTGGTGGTCCGAGGGCTACGGCAGATGAAGTGGGCCTTCGGGCTGTTTCTCCTGGTTCACGCTGCGATGACCGTGGTGCTGTTGCGCTCGGCACCGTCCCACGTCGACGTCGGCGTGTTTCTACGCGACGGTACGGCCGCCCTGCTCCACGGTCACAACCCCTACTCGATGACCTTTCCCAACATCTACCCCCCGGCTTTGGCCGATTTGTTCTACGGCCATGGTGTGGTCATCAACGGGCGGATCACCTACGGCTTCCCGTACCTGCCCGTTGCCCTCCTGGTCTCACTGCCCGGGCAACTGCTGGGGGACGTCCGGTACAGCCAGCTGATCGCCATGCTGGTGACCGCCCTGGTCCTACGACGGCTGGCATCGGACCGAATCGGCCGGGCCGCTGCGGTCCTGGCAGTTGCTGCGCCGGCGGCGATCCCGATGCTGATCGGAGCCTGGACAGAACCGACCCTTGTGGCACTCCTGGCCTGCCTGGTCCTGGCGCTCAAACGGCGGCAGAACGCTTTCGTGGCCGTGTTCCTCGCGCTCTTCCTGGTGTCGAAACAGTACGTGGTGATCGCAATCCCGCTCATCTGGCTCATCAGACATTGGCTGACACGCCGCGTGATCTTCGTCGGCGTCGCCCTGGCGGCTGGCGTGACCCTGCCTTTCTTACTAGTCGACCCTGCCGCGTTCTGGAAAGCCGTCGTGCAGTACCAGCTCATCCAACCGTTTCGCTCAGACTCGGTGTCAGTGCTCGTGTCCAGCGTTAACACCTTCGGCTGGCCCCCGCCGTGGACCTACGGCGCGCTGCCTCTGGTCGGGGGAAGCTTGACCTCCGTGGCGCTGGCTCTTCGGGCCCCAAGGACGCCCCCCGCCTTTGCCGCCGGCGTCGCCCTGACCTTGTTGGTCACGATTCTGTTGTCCAAACAGGCGTTCATGAACTACTACTTCCTCGTGGGCGGCGCGATCCTCATCGCCGCAATTGCCTGGCCTACGCATCGTGGGCAGGCGAGGCTGCCACCGTGAGCGATCAAGATCGAGGTGGCTATCCATCGGGGTGGCTATCCGTAAGTTGGACTCATGGTGACGCCGAAGGTGCGACCCCGGACAACCCTGCCCGATCGGGAGACGGTCCAGCCATCAGCTCTTTGCTCGTAGAGCACCAGGGCACCGACGCGAGATCATCGGGTAGCCCAGAGCGTCGGAACGGGTAGGCCATAGTGAACATCCCAAGCCTCGAACGCAGAGGACGACTTAGCCAGGTCGAGGCCATGGTGATAACCCAGCGGGCCTTTGTCGACCCTTGCCAACATCTGGAGGGCGACGAAGAGCACCATGTCAAACGGCCGGGTGAAAATTGGCAATGGCCCGGCACGGTCGTGGCGCGCAACGGCTCCGGGCGCGTCGGCGCGGCAGGGATGTAACGTCCAGAGAACGACCCCCCGAATGGTTCACTGACATGCTGACCGCCCGCGTCGCACCGTGCGAGGCCGCGATTGGCCGGCGCTGTTCCCGGCCGAGGCGCGAGATCCCTCAAAGCCCCTGGGACGACCGGCCTGCCGATCTCAGCTCCCTCTCACGTGACCACCCGCTCCGCAGCCGACCGCACAGGACACACACCAAAGCGGTATGTCGCCCGCTCAGGTGAGCGGGCGACATACCGGCGATGCTGGTGCGCATGTACCGCTGCTGGATCAGTAGCGGTACTGGTCCGCCTTGTAGGGGCCGGCAACGTTGACACCGAGGTACTCGGCCTGGGTCTTGGTCAGCTCGGTGAGCCTGACCCCCAGCGCGTCCAGGTGCAGGCGCGCGACCTTCTCGTCGAGGTGCTTGGGCAGCACGTAGACCTCGTTCTTGTAGTCGCCCGGCTTGGTCCACAGCTCGATCTGGGCCATCGTCTGGTTGGTGAACGAGTTCGACATGACGAAGCTCGGGTGGCCGGTCGCGTTGCCCAGGTTGAGCAGACGACCCTCGGACAGCACAATGATCGAGCTCTGGTTGTCGAACGTCCACTCGTGGACCTGAGGCTTGATCTCGGTCTTGGTGATGCCCGAAATCTTGGCCAGGCCGGCGATGTCGATCTCGTTGTCGAAGTGACCGATGTTGCCGACGATGGCCTTGTCCTTCATCTGTCGCATCTGCTCGGCGGTGAGGACGTTGAAGCAACCGGTCGCGGTGACGAAGATGTCGGCGGTGGCGACGACGTCCTCCATCGTGGCGACCTGGTAACCGTCCATGGCGGCCTGTAACGCACAGATCGGGTCGATCTCGGTGACGATGACGCGAGCGCCCTGGCCGCGCAGCGACTCGGCGCAGCCCTTGCCCACGTCGCCGTAGCCGGCCACGACGGCTACCTTGCCACCTATCAGGACGTCGGTGGCACGGTTGAGGCCGTCGATCAACGAATGGCGGCAGCCATACTTGTTGTCAAACTTGGACTTGGTGACCGAGTCGTTGACGTTGATCGCCGGGAACAGCAGCCGGCCCGCCCTCTGCATCTCATAGAGACGGTGGACGCCGGTGGTGGTCTCCTCGGTGACGCCCCTGATGCCGTCAGCGATCGTGGTCCACTTCTGGGGGTCCGCAGCCATGGTGTTGCGGACAGTATCGAGGACGACATGCCACTCCTCGGGGTCGCTCTCCTGTGCCGTGGGGACGACGCCGGCGGCCTCCCACTCCGTGCCGTTGTGGATCAGGAGGGTGGCATCGCCCCCGTCGTCGAGGATCATGTTCGGGCCGGTTGACCCTGAGTCGTCCGCGGGCCAGGTCAGAATCTGCTCCGTGCACCACCAGTACTCCGGCAGCGTCTCGCCCTTCCAGGCGAACACCGGGACCCCCTGAAGGTCATCCGGGGTGCCGTGCGGGCCCACGACGGCGGCCGCGGCGGCCTCGTCCTGGGTCGAGTAGATGTTGCAGGATGCCCAGCGAACCTGCGCGCCGAGCACGGTGAGGGTCTCGATAAGAACTGCGGTCTGCACGGTCATGTGCAATGAGCCGGCGATCCTGGCGCCCTTGAGCGGCTGGCTGGCGGCAAACTCAGCGCGTAGGGCCATCAGACCGGGCATCTCGTGCTCGGCCAGACGCAGCTGGTGACGGCCGGCCTCGGCGAGGCCCAGGTCGCGAACCTTGTAGTCAAAAGGCATGGCGAAAAACTCCTTGAGTCATTGGTTGACTGACCCGGCGTAGCCCATCTGGGCACATCGCGGGTCATCACCCACGCCGACAGTGGGATCTAGTCTACGACGAATCCCGAGGATGTCTTGAGCACCGCGCGCGCGACACGCAGTGGTAGGTCGCGAAGCCGAACGACTTGACCCTGACCTTTGAGAGCCGGCTGGCTTCGGCAATGATCACCTGCCGTGCTTCTGCCCCAACCCTGGTGGGCTCTGATCTGAAGCCCAGGACCGATTTAAAGCTCAGGGCCGCGAGTCCAATCTGGGACGAGTCGACCGGACATGACCAAGACCTTCGCAACGGCCACTGCGGATCAAAGCTTCCCTTCCCGTAGGTCGGATCAGGCTCACGGCACAGGGTCCAGGAGCTCGACGCGTGAAGACTGCCATAAGCCGCCCAACGAGATCCGCTTCGGATGGCAGAAGGCATCCATCAAGAACCCGCCGCCGCTCGCAATGAACTGGTGGAAGAGGTGACTCGCACGATTCTCACCGTCAACGTCACCCTGACGGCCGTCACCGGCTCATTGACGTCGGTGGGACTTGACGGCTGTGCCAAGGCCAGGAACATGGCAGAACTGGACCAAATGGTGTCAGCGATGAACTCGGTGGCCGCGATCCGTTGTTGGCCGGCAACCCCGCCCAATCGCCCCGGCCCCACCTCGTGGGACGGGCGCGCGAGCCTATTGCGGGCCAAGCTCGAGGCCGAGCAGGGCGTTCTCCACGACCTCGCTGAGCGCCGGGTGGATCCAGTACTGACCGAGCGCCATCTCGGTCACCGTCTGACCGAACGACATCGCCTGGATCAGCGGCTGGATGAGGTTGGAGGCCTGGTAGCCGATCAGGTGTGCGCCGAGCAGTTCCCCCGTGGCTGGGTCCGCGATCAGCTTGCAGACACCGGTGGTGTCCTCCATTGCCCAGCCGTAAGCCGTGTCACCGTACGCCTGTGACTTCGTGACGTAGCTGCGACCTGCGGCCTTGAGCTGCTCCTCGGTGAGGCCGACCGTGGCAATCTGTGGGGAGGTGAAGACAGCCGAGGGGACGTAGCGGTGATCAAAGCTTCGCAGGTCGTCGGGATGAGCCAGGTTGTGGGCGACGATCCGGGCCTCGTGGTTGGCGACGTGCTTGAGCTGGTGTGCGCTGGACACGTCCCCCAGGGCCCAGACCCCCTCAACGTTGGTGCGGCCGTGGGTGTCGACCGTGACCCCACCGTCCTGGTGGGTGGCGATGCCGGCGACGTCCAGGCCAAGGCTCGCCGTGTTGGGCACCCGACCGGTGGCCACGAGTAGGACGTCGCCGCTCACGTGGCCGCCGTCTGCGAAGTCCAGGCGGACCTCATTGTCGTCGCCACTGACCTTGGACACAGCGGTGTTCAGACGGACGTCCCATTGCTGCTGGGCGAGTGCGGTGAAGCGCTGCGATATCTCAGTGTCGAGGTGGCGAAGCAGCGCGTTGCTGCGCGCGACGACGCTCACCTGGCTGCCGAGAGCGGAGAAGACATGGGCGAACTCGGCGGCAATGAAACCTGATCCGAGGATGACCAGCCGCTCGGGGAGATCGTCCAGACGCATCACGGTATCGGAGGTGTGGAACGGCACTGCGGAGTCGCTGACAGCGATGGGAACGGTGGGGTGAGCGCCTGCAGCGATCACGATCTGGTCGGCGGTGATCTCGACGCCGGCGTCGTCGCCGGCGTCGATCCGCAGCGCCTTGGGACCGGTGAAGATAGCGTGGCCCAGGAACGCCGTGGTGTCCGGGCCGTTCACGCGGTAGGCCTTGCCATTGGCTGAGATCGGGTCAATCCGGCTGAAGACGCGCTCTCGGATGTCCCGCCACCGGACACCGTCCAGGGTGGCGTCGATGCCGTACCTGGCCGCGTGCGTGATGGTGTTGGCGACGTCGGCGGCGTAGACGTACATCTTGGTGGGGATACAGCCGACGTTTAGGCAGGTGCCCCCGAATGTCCCGGACTCGATGATCGCGACGCGCCTGCCCTCAAAGTCAGTGGTGACCAGGGAGTTGCCCGAGCCGGTGCCGATGATTGCCAATTCGAAGTGAGCCACCCATGAAGGCTAACCGCTCCCCATCCGCCTCCCCCGCGGGTCAGCGGCGGGTGCGATCGCGAAGATCCGCGACGTGAGGGGACACGGCTGGGTCCAGCCCCAGGCCGATCGCCAGATAGGTCGCGGCAAAATCTGTCTGGGCGATCTGGCCGGCCAACCGCACCAACGGGTGACCCGGCTCGGCCACCACGATCGAGACCCGAACGCCTGCGTCGTATGCGGTCTGCAGCACCGCATCGGTCAGCGCCTCGGCGTCGACTCGCTCCTGAGTCAGCGTCGTGGGGGGCGCATCACGCAGCAGTAGCAAGCCAAGGCGCGGCTGGGCCGGACCGTCCAGGAACGGATCCGCGAAGATATCAGGGGCGGAGTGCCGGACGCCGACCCCACGGCCGCCACCGGCGGTGAACGGTCCGTCGAAGCTGGCCACGATCTGCGAGGCGGCATCGGGGAGCTCGCCCGAGGTTGCCGGAATGCGGGCCGTTCGTGCCAACATCGAGGCCGCCCGCCAGGCCGCCACGCCGTTGAGTGGACCATCGCCCAGGACGACGGGAATGGTCTCGGCCAGCTGCATCGCCAAGAGCTTGGCAGGGTTGACAAACGACTCCGAGCTCGGACGGCATGCCTCGGCGTGCAGATCGAGCCGGTCAGCGGTAGCGGCCAGGACTGACTCGCCGGCCTCGATCAGGCCCAGCGCATCCGCGGCCAGCACGACCGGCGTCAGTAGCGACCACAAGGCGGTCCGCGACGAGGTCCGCCCATGCCCGACGTCGATGTGTACACCCCGGGCGCGTGCGCACACCTCTGCCAGCGGCGAGTCAGCGGCGCCCACGGTGAGCAAGGAGGCACCACGGCGCGCGGCCTCCGCAGCCACGGCAAGCGGTCCCGATGCCCGTCCTGAGAGCGAAACGGCCACCACGAGATCCAGCGGCCCGACCCAGCCAGGAAGCGGCAGGTTGCGGCGGACCGTGACGGGCACCGGAGAGCGCGGCTCGGCTAAGAGCTCCAGCACGTCGGCCACGACTGCCGAGCCGCCCAAGGACGCCACCAGCACCGACCGGGGGCGGTCTCCGCCGCCTACCCGTTCGATCCCGGCCTCACGCGACAACGTGATTGCCTGGCGAACCTGGGCCCCAGCCGTCGCCAACGCCAGCAGCGTCTGGCGGGAGTCGCACTCAGCGATGTGTTCAGGATCGTTCAGGAGGGATTCATCGAGCAGGGGTGCCATGGCCTGACCGGCGAATCATTCGGCCAGTGAACGGGATTCGTCGACGAGGAGCACCGGGATGCCGTCGTCGATGCGATACGCCCGGCGGCACTGCGCATTGGTGCAATGTAGCTCAGGGCCACTGGGACCAGACCCATCCGACAAGGTTGACCTGCACTGCGGACAGCGCAGGATCTCTCGCAGCCACGGCTCGATCCGTGCAGCGGTAGGGCCGCCAGTACCTGCGGGTTCGCTCTGCTCGGTCACCAGGTTCTCTCCTCGCACGATCGAGAGCACATCATCGCGCACTCGTGCCATTGTCGCCTCATCTAGGGCCTCGACGTTGAGCCGCAACAACGGCTCGGTGTTACTGGCTCGCAGGTTGAACCACCACATCCGGTGTCCCTCATGGGTCACCGTCATGCCGTCCAGCTCGTCAAACACCACATCCTGCCCCTGCGCCTGAGCCCACGCCCGGACGTCAAGGGTGACCGCGCGGGCATCGGCGACCGTCGAGTTGATCTCGCCGGAGGCGACATACCGGCTGAATCCCGCCACGAGCTCGGAAAGGGGTGCCGGCTGCTCGCCCAGCGCGGCCAGGACATGCATCGCGGCGAGCATCCCGGTATCGGCGAACCAGAAGTCACGGAAGTAGTAGTGGGCGGAGTGCTCGCCGCCGAAGACCGCCTGGTGGCGCGCCATCTCGCCTTTGATGAACGAGTGCCCAACCCTGGTCCGGACGGCGGTCCCGCCAGCCTGCCCGATGAGCTCGGGCACCGCCGCCGAGGAGATCACGTTGTAGACGATGGTCGCATCCCGGCCTGCGGCGCGCTCCTTGGCGACCTCACGGGTACCCACCAGCGCCGTTATCGCGGAGGGGCTGACCGGCTCACCCCGCTCGTCCACCACGAAACAGCGATCGGCGTCACCGTCGAAAGCGAGGCCGAGGTCGGCGCCTTGGGCAATGACCGCCGCCTGAAGGTCGCGCAGGTTCTCGGGGTTGAGCGGGTTGGCCTCGTGGTTGGGGAACGTCCCGTCCAGCTCGAAATACAGCGGTATGACGGTCAGTGGCAACGCGGGCAGCGCGGCCTGGGTGCCCAACACCGCAGGCACGGTATGACCGCCCATGCCGTTGCCGGCATCGACGACCACGGTCAGCGGCCGAAGCGCGTGCAAGTCGACCAGACCCCGCAGGAACTGCGCGTAGTCAGCCAGGATGTCTCGTTCGCTGATGGTCCCGGGGGCAAACTGCGTCGCCGGCGGCGAGGAACCGGGCGTGTCGACCGCTGAAGCGCCCAGCACCTCGCCCGAGTCGAGCAGCGACTGGGCCAGATCACGGATCTGGCTCAGCCCGGTGTCCTGGCCGACCGGGCGCGCACCCGAGCGGCAGAGCTTGATGCCGTTGTACTGCGTAGGGTTGTGGCTGGCGGTGAACATCGCGCCAGGAACATCGAGCGCGCCGCTTGCGTAGTACAGACCATCGGTCGAACACAACCCGATGAGGGTGACATCCAGTCCGTGGGCGGCGACCCCTGCTGCGAAGGCCCGCGACAAGCCCGGGGACGACTCGCGCATGTCGTGTCCGATGACGATAGAGGTCGCCCCCTCCGGACGTGCGACGACGCGAGCGAACGCCGAACCGATCGCGAAGACTACTGCGTCATTGAGCTGCTGCGGCACCAGGCCACGCACGTCATAGGCCTTGACGAAGTCGGACAGTCTGGGTGCGCTCACACGCCAGAGCCTATCTATCGCGCAGGATGCGCAGGTGACCGCGGCGGCCGGTCTCGATGGTGCCGCTCATCTCGGCCTCAGGCCGCGCCGCCACGGCCGCCACAGCGCCGGCGCCCTGACCGGCGGGCGGGCCGGGCTCGCGCACCGCATCGGCCACTGCCACGAGGTCGTCCTGCGCGAGGCCCGGGTCCGCGAACTCAGTCAGGCGGATGACCTCCCAGCCACGCGGCACCGTCAGACCTTCGGCGTGCATCAGGCACAGGTCGTAGGTGTGCGGCTCCGCATAGGTTGCCAGCGGCCCCAGTACCGCCGTCTGGTCGGAGTAGACGTAGGTCAAGGTCGCGATCGCACCGACAGAACACGCCGTGCGGGAACATTGACGCGACACACTCACGAGTGGACCCTATTCCCCGGCACCGGTTTCCGGGGCTCACCACGCCGTAGACTGACGCGATGAAGTCGGCAAGTGCGCCTTTTCGCCCTCGCCGTGATCGCCATGGCCGGGGTCAGCGCGGCCCGACTGCCTGGCCACCGGTACCGGCGATGGCGACCCGAGCCGAACAGTTCGACGAGCTCGTCCTTGACGCCGCAAGCCGCATGGAGCAACGCGCCGGCAAGTCGTTCGGTGATGTGGAGTTCGCCGTCGAGGACGTACCGCCCAGTGATCCCGCCCCGTGGGAGTCCTCCGATGTACCTCTCGGGCGCCTGTTTGCCGCCCAGGGCAAGATGCCGGCCCGGATCGTGGTCTACCGGCGCCCGGTCGAGACCCGGACCGCCGACGCTCGCGAGCTGGCCACACTGATCAACGACGTTGTCGTCGAGCAGGTGGCCTCACTGCTGGGTGTCGACCCGCGCGAACTCGACGCCGGATACGACCCCGACGGCGACTAGACCTCCACCAGGCCTGTCGCCGTCAGCGAAGTCCGGTTGGTCGTGGGTCAGTCGCGCAGCTGACGCAATGGCGAAGGGGTGGTGCTCAGCGTCAGATCCGCCAACGGCGTCACGCTTAACAGCACTCCGCGGGCGTCGCTGGCGGTCGTGAGAACGGCAGCCCGGACGAGCCCCGACACGGGCGTGACCCACACCGACGTGGCGCCGTCCAACGACAGCGTGGACACCGAGTCGGCCCCAATGGCAACCCTTTGCGTGCTGACCTGGCCACCGGCGGTCACAGTGGTCACCAGAACAGCGCCGAGATCTGTCGTCGCCGCAAGGTCCAGCCGCTGGACGAGCCCCTTGTCCCCAGACGCGGGCAGCGCCATTCCGGCTAGCGTCCTGATCGGCAGGGTGGCAACGGACCAGGCCAGGTCCGAGGGCGAGCCCGCAGCCCGACGTCGGTCCACCATCACCGCGGCGACAACCGGAACGTCACCCCGAACCTGCACGGCATACGCACCGGGGGCCAGCGAGCTGAGGTCGATGTCCTCGGTGCTGTGAGCCCCCACGCGCGTCACGCCCGCGAACGGCAACTCTCGTGGCCCGCTCGCGGTCAGCACCCGGGCCTGGACAACCGCCTCGCCGTCCCCGGGCACGCCAACCCGCAGGATCGCTCGACCCTGGATCGGGACGCCGGCGATGACCTGCTCGAGGGCCGGTGCCGCCACCGACACGACGTCGTCGCCACCGCGAGGGACGACCCCATCGAGCCAGGTGTCGCTCAGGACAGCGGCCACCTCGCCTCCCTGAGCGCTGACGTGAACGACCGGCGATCGCTCCGACCCGGTGATGGCATTAAGCAGGACCACCATGCGGGTGTACCCGGCGACGACCAGAGCCTGGCCGTTGGGCGAGTCGATCAAGCCATGGGTGCCAAGGACGCTGAGGTCGACGGTCACGGGGTTCGGCCCGGGGTTGGTCAGGACCAGACGTTCCAGACGGCCCGGCTCGGCGCCTCCGGCGATGAGCCACGAAGAGGCAGCGGCCGGCAGACAGGGTGCCGCGACCAAACCTCGACTGTCCCCTGTTCTGGTCCAGGACCATTGTGTCGCAACGTCCCCCGGTGCCATCGCGCCGACCCCGGTGAACAATGCGGACCGCGCCGTGGAGATCTGGGCCGTGACAACCTGACCGCGGACGGTGACCGGCGCCGTCCACCCCCCGCCCGAGCCAAGTCCGCTGATCGTCAGTGAGCTGGCGCCCTGGCCAGCGGCCAGTCCCCAGGGCAACACTGCCAACGGGGCGGCCGCGGCGGTCACCGAAACGGTCTGTGCCACCAAGTCCGGCAGTCCCTGGATGCCGAGCGCTTCGGGGCCCGGGCAGATCGACTGCGCCTGCACCACTGGTTCGGCCTGAGCTTTCGTCGCCGGAGCTGGAGTCGTCCCGTGCGCCAGGTTGATCGGTGCCTGCAGGTAGGTGACGCCAAGGAACAGCCCGGCGCCGGCCGCCACGACGGCCGAGGCCCGCAGCAGGCCTCTCATGGCATCCGGCCTGGGCGCGTCGAGCCGGCCGGCGCCGCCAGGAACAGCACGGCGAGCAGAAGTCCAAACTGCCCCCAACGCCACCACGGGTAGGTCGGCGGGAGGGTGATGCTCAGCCGGCCGGCGTGGGGTGGCAAAAGGTATGTCGGCTGCTCGGCGCCGACGACCGCTGCAAGCCTGCGCCCCGAAAAAGTCACGTGCGCGAGCTGGGCCCACCGTACCGGTTCGGCGACAACCAGTCGACGCCCGCCGGTGGGTGCTCCCGGCGTGCCCTGACCGACGCTGACATCGGTTCGACCATGCTCACCCCTGACCGGGATGGACGCCGCGGGTGCACCGTTGACGTCCACAAGGCGCAACCGCGACGAGCCCACCGCATTCTGGCTCGGCAGAACGCGCCACAGAATCAGCCCCTTGGCATCACTGAGTCTGGTCATCCCCGCGGTCGCGTCCAGCTGGGTGACCAGCGGCTCGCTCGATGCGCCGCGGAACGCCACGAAGGCGACCCCAAGATCGGCGAGCTCGTCGCGGGCCTCGTTGGCCGAGATCGAATCACTTGTCGTGACCGTGCTCCTGACCGCGGCGGCCAGCAATGGGTCCGGCGGGGCAGGCACACCGGGCAGGTCGCGAACAACCGAACCAGGCTCACTGCCGACCAGCTGGTAGCCGATGGTGTCCGCATCGCGAGTCATGACAAGTGTTCGGCTACCCGACGGGCCGTCGGCCTGATCTACGACCACAGCCGGCAGGCTGGGCACCTTCGCGGTCAGCACATCGCCCACCCCCAACCACCCCGCCATCGCCATGCTGGCCCCGACTCCCACGACAGCTGCCGCGGCGACGGGGACAACCAGGACCTTGCGCCGACGCAAGCGGGAGGGTGAGAGCCCGCCCCAGAGCCCGTCGAGGCCGTGAAGCGCAGCAGCGATCAACGCCAACGCGGCAAGGTCGAGCCCGGTGCCGGCCCACACGGTGATCGGAGCACCCGCACCAGCCAGGTCCGGCGGAATCAGGCCGATGATGACGTGCGGCGACGCCAACCCCAGCCCCAGACCGGCCACCGTGAGAACGCCAAGAGCCGTCATCGCTGGTGAGTCGACCCCGCGCCGCAGCATGGCCACCACACCGGCCAGCAGGATCGGCGCCGACAGCAGCGCGGGATAAGAACCGGGACCGCCGGGGTGCAACAGCTCCAGCTGCCACGGCGCAGCCGTCGCGCCCTGCCACACCGTCAGACCCGGCCCGGCCAGCAAGAGCAGCGGCTTGTGGACTAGCTGCAGGATCCACGGACCCAACAAGCCGATGGGCACCAGCAGAAGCACCGCGGCGCGCAGCCGCGTCGCACCGTGGCCGACGACGAGCAGAATGAGAGCCACGAAGGCACCGAACGCGCCCATGGCTGGGTTGAAGGCGCCGATGACAGCCAGCGCCGCTGCCGCACCGAAGGTGGCCGGGCTGCTCCCCACGCGCCTTGCGGCACAGACAAACCCGGCCGCGACCAGCGGTAGCAGTATGTGCGTGACCACGGCGCCGATCCGTCCGCTTGCCACGGCTGTGGTCAGGGTCGCCAGTGACGCCCAGGCCAGAGCCGCCCACGCCCGCGGCCAGGGCGCCGTCGTCACGACTCGAGCCCCGAGGTATGCCGTCCACGCGGAGGCCGGGATGGCTCCTGCCAGGAGCCAGGCGATGAAGACTGCGACCGGGGACGTTGAGGCGTCCATGAGCGGCAGATGTTGCAGAACCCAGGCCCCTGCGGAAAGGAAAGGCAGATACGGCGCGGACTGCACAGCAGTGCCCAGTCCCGCGCCGTGCCATCCGTCCAGCCAGGCGCGCCACAGCCCAAAGGAGTCGGCGGAGACCGGCACGAGCTCGCCACCGGTTACCCCTAGACCATTGGTAGGTCCCAGAGCCCAGAGCAGTGAGCGCCACGTCGCGGCCGCGAGCGCAGCGCCGAGCATCACCGCCAGGAAGCCGGGGTGACGCAGGATCCCGGAGCCAGCACCGCGAGCCGGCCCCTCCAGCGCCGCTACGTCTTCAGAGGCCGGCCCGGTCTCCACTGACTGCACGCCGCCATCAGCGTCATCAAGAAGGCGGGCAGGCCCGAAGGCCACCGCGGCGCGGATCGTATCGAGGGTATGGCGCAAGCCGGCCGCGGGCGAGGCGAACAGGCCTCGCAGGTCGCGGCGTCGGACCCGGCGGATGCCGCGCGAGCGCCATCGCGCTGCCATCGGACGCCACGGGGTCATCAACGACCCCAAGTCGCCGAGCGCGGCCCAGGCCCTTCGGGGTCGTTTCGCCACAAGGAGAACCACAGCCGAGCCGAGGCTGACCAGGGCGATCCAAACCGCCAGGAAGGGCACGGCATACGGGGAACATCTGGCGAGGGCAACCTGTCGGCCATGGCGGCGGTCACGGGCCCGGGCAGCATCTGCGGAAAGATCAGGGGAACGTCGACCGTTGGTCGAGGCCGCGGCCTCACGGACGCTGGCCCTGGGTGCCACGACGACCCGATGACCTGCCAGGTGTGCCCGCCAGCAGAGGTCCAGGTCATCGCGAAACTGCCCGAAGGCGGGGTCGAAGCCGCCGAGGGCATCGAAGACATCCCGGCGGATGAGCATTCCCGAGGTACTGACGCCAAGTACATCGCTGCGGTGGTCGTGTTGACCCTGATCGGGCTCATCGGTGGCCGGACCTCCCACGCGTCGGCCGGAGCGGGTGATCGCCGGTCCGACCTCCAGCAGGCGCGACGGGTCGTCCCAGGTGGTGAGCTTGGGGCCGGCGACACCTACCGAGGGTGAGCGGCGCGCCGCGTCAAGCAGATGGGCCAGGGCCTGCGGGGCGGCGGCACTGTCGTCATGCAGCAGCCACAGCCAGTGCGAGCTTGCGGGCGCCTCGGACAGCTGCTCGACCGCACGACGCACAGCTGCACCAAAGGTGCTCTTCCGGGGGGCGGAGATCGTGGCGACATCGCCGATAACCTGGCAGATCCGGTGGTGGCGGGCCACGATCTGGAGGCTGTCGTCGATGGAGCCGGTGTCGACGATGACCAACCTGTCCAGCGGGCGCGTCTGGAGCGCGAGCGCGTCCAGGCACTCCTTCAGCCACGGCGCGCCGTCGTGGACGACCAGCACCCCGATCACGACGACGGGTCCGGCAGCCGCACGCACCATGGCCTTCTCACGAAGCGGTGAGGTCTTGGTGCTCACTGCGCGCGGGGGAGCTAACGTCATGGGATCAGGAACAGCCCAGCGGAGCCACCGAAGCGACTAGACGACATCTTTCTTGAACTTGCGACGTTCTCGCTCAGAGAGCCCGCCCCAGATGCCGAACCGCTCGTCGTGCTCGAGTGCGTACTCCAGGCACTCGGCGCGCACGTCGCAGCTCACACAGACCTTCTTGGCATCGCGCGTCGAGCCGCCCTTCTCGGGGAAGAACGCCTCCGGGTCGGTTTGAGCGCACAAGGCGCGTTCCTGCCACGACAATTCGTCCGCGGTGGTGTCGACCAGCTCGACGTTCATCATCAGTTGTAACTCGTGCATGGCTCCTCCTCGACCCAAACGTTGGCGAGCATTGGCGTTGTCTGCCCCAGGTTCGGTTCAAATGACAACAATGAAATTACACGCGTGTCCTCCTGCGAAGTCAAGCCAATATCTGGTAAATGGGGCACTTCCGACCCCCACAAAGCACACATAACACCACAAGTCACCTCCAGCCACACCAGTCACCGCGTGACTGGGTCCCGCCCCTGGCCCTGTACCCATGCCTGACAGACTGCGGCCATGCGCATCACTGCCCTCGCCGGTGGAGTGGGCGGAGCGCGCTTCCTTCGCGGTCTACGCGCCCACCTCGACCGCACGCCCACCCTGTCCGACGCCACCGTCACCGTGATCGGTAACACCGGTGACGACATCAACCTGTTCGGGCTGCGAGTCTGCCCCGACCTGGACACCGTCATGTATACCCTCGGTGGCGCCGTCGACGAGGAACAGGGCTGGGGTCGCGCGGACGAGACGCACTCGGTCCAGGGTGAGCTCGCGGCGTACGGCGCTCAGCCGCAGTGGTTCGGCCTTGGCGACCGCGACTTCGGGACCCACATCGTGCGCAGCCAGTGGCTTGGGCAGGGTCTGTCGCTGTCGGAGGTGACCGCCCGGCTGTGCGCCCGCTGGGGTCTGCCCGATCATGGTGTGCGACTGCTGCCGATGTCGGACTCCCCCGTGCAGACCCACGTCGTCATCGGCGGCGAGGGGCAGGATCCTCCAAGAGCCGTCCATTTCCAGGAGTGGTGGGTCCGCATGCACGCCGCCGTCCCCGCACAGAAGTTCGTCGCCGTGGGCATGGACCGTGCCTCCGCCGCGCCAGGGGTGCTCGACGCCATCCGGGAGGCCGACATCGTCGTGCTCCCGCCGAGCAACCCAGTCGTGTCCATCGGCATCATCCTGACGGTGCCGGGAGTTCGCGATGCGTTACGTGGCAGCACCGCTCCCGTCGTAGGCGTGTCTCCGCTGATCAGCGGCGCCCCCGTCCGCGGCCATGCCGACGTCTGTCTTTCGGCGATCGGGGTCGAGTCCACGACCCAGGCAGTCGCCGGTCTGTACGCCGACTTCCTGGACGGGTGGCTGATCGACGACGTGGACGGTCCCGCAACGGGGTTTGCTGCCCGCCTCGAGGTCCAAGCCAGGCCGCTATGGATGCACGACCTCCACAGCGCCGCCGACATCGCCGGGGCTGCCGTCGACCTGGCCATGAAACTGCGCCGGAGACAGCCGATATGACGGCACCCACCCCGCCTGTGACGCTCACCCCGCTGCTCGGGTTCCCCGAGGTGCACGCGGGCGACAACGTTGCCGATATCGTGCTCGAAGTGTTGCAGCACAATGGGATCCAACTCGCCGATGGTGACATTCTCGTGGTCTCCAGCAAGGTCGCCTCCAAGGCGATGAGGCTGTGGGCACCCGCTGGCGAGCTGGCCGACGTAGTGGTGTCCCAGACCGTGAGAACCGTGGCTGAGCGGATGACACCCCTGGGCGTCACGCGCATCGTGCAGTCCGCGGCTGGGCCGGTCATGGCTGCTGCAGGAGTCGACGCCTCCAACACGGCCGGCGAGTCAATCGTGCTGATCCTGCCCGACGATCCCGACGCCGTCGCCGCGCGGATCCGGGACGGCCTGCAGACCGGTTGGGCAGGGTTGTCCGGGACCCACCTGCTCATCGGAGTCATCCTTAGCGACACCGCCGGCCGGCCCTGGCGGATCGGCCAGACCGACTTCGCGCTGGGAGCCGCCGGCATCCACGTCGTCGATGACCTGCGTGGGTCGACCGACGCCGACGGGCGGATCCTGTCGGTGACACAACGGTGCGTCGCCGACGAGATCGCAGCCGCTGCCGACCTGGTCAAGGGCAAGGCGGCCGGCATACCAGCAGCCCACATCCGCGGCCTCGGTCAGTACGTGAAGGACGGCGAATCGAATTCCTGCGCCAGGGATCTCATCCGCACCGGGCCCGGCGACTGGTTCGGATACGGCATGGCCGAGGCCGTCCGTGCGGCGCTCGGTGTGGAGCCCGGCTCGGCCACGGCATCGGCGGTCGGCATCCCCTCAAGCATTCCCGAGGACGTCGCCACGCGAGCAGGTCGGGCGTTACGGGTTGCCCTGCTGACCTGCCCGGCAGCCTCCGGTGACGTTGACGGAGATACCGTCCGACTTCAGGCTGGCGACGACTTCACCCTGGGCGTGGCAGCCACCCGGGCCGAGGTGGCGCTGCGCGGCGAGGGCCTGATGACGACCCTCACTCACGCGCCGCCCCCGACCCTGGAGACCGTTGAGGGCTGGGCCGCTCATCACTTCGTACTCATCCACTGTCAGTAGGCATCGCTGTGTGAGCCCGCAGGAACGCCTCACCGGAAACGGTGCGGCAGATGGGTGCGAGCCACCATCCGAGGACCACGCCGCGGACGCACCGCGCCCGCCAGCGTGAGCAGGCGCTGGACCCGATAGCGGTGCCCCGCGTAGGGCTCGAGCAGCTCGGCCAGGGCGTCGTCATCGACCTCGGAGCCGGTCAGTGCCCAACCGATGTTCTTGGCCACGTGATAGTCGCCAAAACTGACCGCGTCAGGATCACCGAGCGCCGTGTGTCTCACCTCGGCCGAGGTCCAGACCCCGATCCCCGGCACGGCACGCAGTCGTTGATCTGCCTGTTCCCAGCTCAGGCCCACGCACTGTTCGAGCCGGCCCGCGGCGCCTGCCGCCCGGACCGCTGTCGCAGACCGCGCACCGTCGACCCCGGCTCGTAGCCACTCCCACGACGGGATCCGCGCCCACGCGCCAGCACTGGGGGTGACCCACAACCCGCGTTCGCCGCCCTCCCCTGGTGCCCGTTCGCCAAACCGGTGGACAAGCGTGCGGTACGAACCGACGGCCTCCTGACCGGTGACCTTCTGCTCGACGATGGAGGGGATCACCGCCTCCAGCACTAGCCCGGTCCGGGGCACCCGCCATCCGCCGAAACGTCGCGCCGCCTGGGCGACCTGCCGGTGGTGGGCGACGAAACCCGTGGCGTCGTCCAGGTCGCCGAGCATGGTCGGCACCGACTCCAGCACCCACTGCGCACCCGGGCCCCATGCGGTGGCCTCGACACCGGAACCGGCGACCACCCTCAGGTGCAGGCTCGACGGACCCTGCGGCGTTCGGATGCCGCGCCAGATGCTGCCGTCGGGATCATGTCGAAACGTCGGGTCCCCCCTGCCCCGGTGCAGACCACCGATGACCGCGGACACGTCCAGCGGCCAGCCGGGCGTCCAGAGTCGACCGTGGCAGTCATTCACATGCACTAGTCTGTCGCAGTCATCGGGCAGCGGCCGGAGCAAGCGAACACATGGCCCCTCTGCGACGGCTGCAGCGCCACTGTCGCCACGCTGCACGGCCCGCGAGGATCACCACGCCCATCACGGTGGCCAGCCAGGACCGCAGCGACCGCCTGGCCGGGATGCAGCGCCAGGAAAGGCACCGACGATCATCGCGTGCGCCTCCAGATCCTGGCCGGCGGTGGCACGCACCTGCGCGCTTGCCGCCAGATGGGCTAGGCCGTGCGACACCTGCAGCCACAAACCCGATACGGCGATCGGGGGCCATCGCCGTCTTGTGCCGGCGCCCTCAGGTCACCACTGACAAGGCCGTCGGCAACGAAAACCACGCCGGACCGGGACGCCGACACCCGCCACCGTGAGGGAAGTCCCCCCGGAGCCGCCTCGAACGGGCCGGGCTTCGCCGCGCCCGCCATCGACCACGATTTCCGCGCCGCCGCGCACCGGCCGCGGATCACGCCCTGGGGCACCACCGGGAGCACCCTCACCCAGTCCTCTGATCTGACCGCCGGGCCGGCGACGCCAACAGGGTCGAGCTCCAGGAACTGCCACCGGGCGCCAGCAGGGCCCACGGGGCGTCGAGCACGTTCATCGTGTCGCTCTGGGCCCCTCCTACGGCGAGCTGCAGGCGGGCAAGAACCTCACCCGGTGTGGGCCACCGTTGACCCAAACCCGACCCCGGTGATCAGCCAGGAGGTCAAGGCCAGCGGTGGCCTACCTGTCCAGGCAGGTCGCCTGGCCTCATCCAACATCAACCCAGGCCTCAGCCCCCGAGCGCCCAGCGTTCAGCTGGGCGTGGGTAGCGAGGCAAGGTCAACCCGGCACCACGGCAGGGCACATCGCGTCGAACCACAGGCCCCGTAGGCTCGCCTGCGTGCCAACGCCAGCCTCAGTCCTTGCCAAGATGCTCCGCTCCGACCCCGCACGGCCCCGGGTCACCTTCTATGAGGACACCGCCGGCCCCACACAGGGCGAGCGCATCGAGCTCTCGGGCAAGGTCCTGGCCAACTGGATCTCCAAGGCCGGCAACGCTCTTCAGGAGGAGTACGACTTAGGGCCCGGCGCCGTCGTCCAACTGTGCCTGCCGCCTCACTGGCGGGCCCTGTACTGGGCCTTCGCGGTGTGGTCGGTGGGGGGCACCGTGAACCTTGCTGGGAACCCAACCCCGAACCTGCTGATCTGCGATGACCCCGACCACGCGGGCACGCTCGAGCGAACACCCAGTGACGTCGTGGTCGTCACACTGGATGCCCTCGCCCGTGTTCACCCAAGCCCCGTTCCAGCCGGCGCGATGGACGAGGCACGAGAGCTCGCCACCTATGGTGACCACTTCGTTGCCATGGCCGACCCGGCCCCCGACGACCTCGCGTTGATCACCCAGACCGCGCTGACGGCCTACCGAGACGTGGTGCCACACCGCGGCTGGCCGGCCAACACCCGGGTGAGTCTCGCCGGTGACCTGACTGCCGTACTCCAGTCCACCCTCGCCGCGTGGGCCGTCGACGGATCGGTGGTCCTGGCCCGCAACGGCCAGCACGCCGGAGCCGAACCGCAACCCGAGCGGCTCGCCGCCGAACGTGTCACGCTTGTGCTGACCTAGAGTCGGCGCACGCTGATCGGCAGCGGACCGCCACTCATGACCCATCCGGCTGTCGATCGGCACCCATTGTCGACCCGCCGAGCCACACCGGTCCGCGCCAGATTCGGGGATGAGAGGACCGTCTTGACCGCTACCCTGGTCCCGGTAGCAAGCCGCGATCGGGTATGGCCCCCACCGCAGTGTCTAGCTTCCTTTGACCACAAAGCCATAGGCAAACAGAGAGCGGTCGGACTAGCCGATGAATCGCCAACGTCCCGGACAAAAGACAGAGCCCGAACCTGAGGCCTTCGTGTCAGTGACAGCGGAGAGCGAATCAGGGCAGCCCGAATCACGGTGGGGACCGCAGTGCCCGGATCGGCTCAGGTCCTTGGCAGCCTGCGCAGCAGCGCTGATGCCAAGGTGGCGCTGAACTGCATGCTCATGTGGTCGTAGTCGTAGTAGACGCTCGCTGCCCCGATCACGGCGTAGCAGAGTCTGGCATCGCAGAAGTAGTCACTGAGGTCGACGAGGTTGACCTCATGGCGCATTGACCGCGCCGCTCGCATCATGTCGTCGTCGATGAGGACCTTGGAACGCGGGTTGGCGCAGGTCTGCGGCTGGCCCGCGTTGATGGCCAGACACTGCGGACCGCTGCGGTCGGCCGTGGTCGGGATGTCGCGCAGGACCGTGACCCGGGTGAACCCCAGCCATTGCCGCCAGACGCTCTCAAACCCGGCAGGGCCCGAGCCAGCCGGCTCGAAGACGTTCTGCTGGACGTAGGCGGTCGTGATGATGTCGTCGGGTGCAAGGAGTTTGAGCTTGGCGGTGGCCTTAGTCGTCCAGTTGGGGCACGCGTCACCGTCTCGGGCTCGACGCTCGAACACGACGCTGCGGGCATAGGTTGCCGGACAACCACCGGCGAACATCTCAACGATCTGCCAGTTCTTGGCCTTGGCAATGCGGTGCAGCGCGCCACGCCAGTGCTCTGCGTGGGAGTCTCCGATCAGCGCCACCACCCGGCTGGGCTTACCCTTGCCCCAGAAACACGTGAAGACGGGGGGATCCGAGCCGGTGCCACGGCACCCCGGTTGCGGCGCCCAGGGTGCGTCAGCCGGGGTGATGGTCACCAACGGAAGCGCCGTGAGGGCCTCGGGGCACTTGGCCCGGTTCTCCATCGCGGCCGCACCGAAGCAGAGGCTGCCCGAGACGTCGGCCAGCAGCGCGGCGGTCTGACGGTCCCGGGCACCGGCGGCGTAGACCTGTGTCCCAGAGACCAGGGCGATCACCAGCATGCCGGCGCCCGCCGCCAAGAGTGTGGCCCGTGGAGTCCTGGTCAGCCGCGGCCAGAAACGCGTGGCGTCCTCGACGAAGCGCTTGCTCAGTCCGGCGATAACCAGGCACAGGAGTATCAGCGCCACCAGTTCTGGTGTGCGCAGGTTGTGACGCAACACATACGGTGCAAACACGAACAGCGGCCAGTGCCACAGATACATCGAGTACGACACGTCGCCGAGCCACTGCACCGGACGGAGCCGGAAGACCAGATCGCTGGGATCGGCCCGACCGGTGTCCCCGGCGACGATGATGGCAGCTGTGGCGATCACCGGCAGAGCGGCAGCCTGGCCGGGGAACGGGGTCGCGCTCGAGAAGAGCCAGGCCGAGGCGAGCAAGGCGACCAGGCCCAGCCAGCGCAAGAGTCGCGCCAAGGCCAGGGACGGCGCCCATTTACGCATGAGCAGCACCACCAGGGCCCCGGCACCAAACTCCCAAGCCCGGGTCGGGGTGATGAAGTAGGCCGCGGCCGGGTGGGCCTGGGTGGCCCACACCGACACGGCGAATGAGCCGAGGGTGACCAGCAGCAGGGTGACGCCGACGGTCGTGGTGGTGTGGCCGCGCACCCACCTGCGGGCAAGAACGCACGAGATGATGATCAGGCCCGGCCAGACCAGGTAGAACTGCTCCTCCGCCGACAGCGACCAGTAGTGCTGCACCGGGGAAGCGACGTCGTTGGACGCGGAGTAGGTCACCGCCTTGGACGCTAGCCAGAGGTTCTGGACATAGAAGCCGCTGGCCGTGACTTCATGCGCCGTGGACGCCCACAGGTCCGTCGGAAGAAGCAGGACCGTCCCCACCGCGACGAACAGCAGGACGAAAATCGATGCCGGAAGCAGCCGCCGAGCCCGGCGGGCATAGAACGCCCACAACCTGACGGTGCCGGTCCGGTCCGCCTCCCGGAACAGGTGGGAGGTGATCAGATAGCCCGAGATGACGAAGAAGGCGTCGACGCCGACATACCCACCGGTGAGCGTCCCCGGCCAGTAGTGGTAGAGCACGACCAGCATGACCGCCACGGCACGCAAGACCTGGATCTCGGGCAGGAACTGACGGTTCGCTCGTGCGGCAACACGGTGCGGCAGAACTGTCACCAAGACTCCTGTTCTGCCTCGCCCGATGTGCAATACCTGAGTGCCAGATTACCCAACGACCCTGACCGCCGCCGAAAACCGGCGACGGCGGTCGAGACCACCGCCACCACCTGGCGCGCAGACGTCTAGAGTCCACCAATGGACAAAGTCGTCTCCAGCCCAGCCGAAGCGGTCAACGGGATCGTCGACGGCTCCTCGCTGGCCGTGGGTGGCTTCGGCCTCTGCGGCATCCCCAGTGTGCTCATCGCCGAGCTCCATCGACGCGGCGTCACCGATATGGAGATCGTCTCCAACAACTGCGGGGTCGACACATGGGGCTTGGGAGTCCTGCTGAAGGACAAACGGATCCGCCGCATGGTCTCGTCCTACGTGGGCGAGAACAAGGAGTTCGAGCGCCAGTTCCTCTCCGGGGAGCTTGAGGTCGAGCTCACCCCACAGGGGACACTGGCCGAGAAGCTGAGGGCCGGTGGAGCCGGCATACCGGCGTTCTTCACGGCCACCGGGGTCGGCACCCAGGTCGCCGAAGGTGGTGTGCCGTGGCGGTACGCCGCGGACAGATCGATCGCCAAGGCATCCCCGCCGAAGGAGACCCGCGAGATGGACTGGCAAGGCCAGAAACGCACGTTCGTGCTGGAGCATGCGATCACCACCGACTTCGCTCTGGTCCGGGCCTGGAAGGGCGACCGGCACGGCAACCTGGTGTTCCGTCAGTCCGCACGCAACTTCAACCCGCTGGCCGCGATGGCAGGGCGGGTCACGATCGCGGAGGTCGAGCACCTCGTCGAGCCGGGCGAGATCGACGCCGACGCGGTGCACCTACCGGGCATCTACGTCCAGCGGGTCCTACCCCTGACGCCCGAACAGGCCCGCGACAAACAGATCGAACGTCGCACCGTCCAGCCCAAGCCCGACCCGCGAAGCGAAGGACCCCAGTAATGGCCCTGACCCGTGAGCAGATGGCCGCCCGTGCCGCCGCCGAGCTCTCCGACGGCGACTACGTCAACCTCGGGATCGGCTTGCCGACGCTGGTGCCGGAGTATGTTCCCCAGGACGTCGAGCTGGTCCTGCAGTCCGAGAATGGCATTCTGGGTGTCGGGGCCTATCCCGTTGACGGGCAGGAGGATCCGGACCTGATCAATGCCGGCAAGGAGACGGTCACCCTGCGCAAGGGTGCGTCCTTCTTCGACTCCGCCACCAGCTTCGGGATGATCCGCGGCGGCAAGGTCGACGCCGCCATCCTGGGCGCGATGCAGGTTTCGGCACGCGGTGACATCGCCAACTGGATGATCCCCGGCAAGGTGGTCAAGGGCATGGGTGGGGCGATGGACCTGGTTCACGGCGCCAAGAAGGTCATCGTGCTGATGGAGCACGTCGCCAGGGACGGTGCCCACAAGATCGTCCAGGACTGTTCACTGCCCCTGACCGGCAAACGCGTCGTTCAGCGCATCATCACCGACCTGTGCGTCATGGACGTCACCGAGCACGGACTTGTCCTGCGCGAGCTCGCCGACGGCGTCACCGAGGATGACGTCCGCGCTGCCACCGGACCCGCCTTCACGGTCGATCTGTCGTGACCCAGGTCCGGTCGGGCGCGGTGGTGCCATCGCCGCCGGCCCGCGGCTCGATGACCCACGCCGCCTGATCTCCTCGACCCGCTCGATTGAGATCGACGGCCCGCTTCTCCCAACCCCGAAGCTGCCGCTTCGAGAACGGGGCGTCGCGTGGCTTCACCATCACTGACTGGCCGTCCATGAGCGGTATGCCGCGCAGGGACTGCTCGCTGCCCCAGAACTGGAAGCCCGTCGAGTCGTCGTCAACCGCAACGACACGGGCTCCGACCCGCTGGCAGACCCTTTCCACCCCGGACCGCGAGAGCACCACGAGGTGACGTGGGGCGTCGAGTTGCACCCACGCCGCGCCATAGGTCTCGAAGGCGTGGCTGGAGGAGGTGGGCATCCGGATCAGGACCCGGCCTGCGGGCGTGAGCCGTTGGATTGCCTGGAGAAGACTGGCCTGCGGGTCCGGGACGTGCTCGAAGCTGTGGTGGAACATGATCAGGTCGTAGCGGCCCTCGACCTCGCTGAGGTCCTGCCGCCTCAAACTCCCACCGGTGCTCAGGTTCCGTTCGCCGGACAGGAACGGGTCCACCCCGGTCACGTCCTGCACCCCGGCCAGGCCCAGAGCGAACACCAACATGCCCGAGCCGCAGCCGACGTCAAGGACCCGCGTCTGCCTTCCGTTGACCAGCCCGGCCCGGCGGATGGAGCGAAGCACCGAGACCAGCGTCCGCAGCTGTCGACGTGCAATGAGCACCGTGGCCGTGCCCGAGACCATGCCGCGGCCCCACAGGACCGAATCGATGACCAGGCGGGCGAACTGCCGAACGCCCGGGGCACCCAGGGCCCGCTCGGGGTCCAGGTCCACCGAGTAGTAGTTCGTCGGATAGAAGTCCGCCATGTCCTCGGGAATCGAGGTCAGAGCGAGACTGCCACAGTCGGCGCACACGGCGTAGTCGAAGTCCGCCTTGATGCCAAACATGTTCTCCCGGACCGTGAGCAGCTCGGTGCGCGGGGTACTCAGACAGACAGGACATCGCCGGGCGGCGTTGGTCTCAGCCACGGTGGACACCCTCCGGCCAGCCAGCCTGGAGCTTGCGCTGCAGGTCGGCTGCGGTAGCGGCAATCCCGACAGGCAGAGGGGTCAGCGAGCGTCGGTCAAGCTCGGGCCAGACCCTGGACCGCAGACTCAGATCCCTGGCCTGGGTGGCCGACATCGGCGACGCCCCGAGCACGATCCGTGGCGATCGCCTGAACATCCGGCGCATCACCCCCAGAACCGCGCCGATGGTGATCGCTCGCTGAGAGGCCAAGATCTTCGTGACCACGGTGGGATGTGCTGCCCACGGCTCCTGCCGCAGACGCGCCAAGCCATCGACGATCATCCCCGCGCAGTCAGGAGCAAAAAGGTAGTCACGCAGGGTGTCCAGCGAGACATAGATCGACAGGGGCTGGCCGGTGAGGTGGCTCCGGCAGATCTGCGAGATCAGGCCCTGGGCCTTTGCGAGGTTCTGGCCAGGCCCGTAGAGGTTCGCGATACGGCCGATCAGCGACCGGGTGCCGGTGCGGTGGCTCCAGGCGGTGACCAGGGCCTCGGCATCCAGCTTCGCCCGGCCATAGGGCGCGAGCGCCCGCACTGGGGACGACTCGTCATAGGGCGGCGCACCCACACCGGCGTAGACCCCACCGGCCGACGACGCGAAGAAGAACGCTCCATCGCCTCCGTGTGGGGCGTCGGCAAGCGCGTCGAGTGTCTCCCGCAGGGCAGCCAGCTCCAGCTCCAGCGCACGCGCCGAGGTGCCCGTGACACCCGCGCCGGCACACCACGCCACCGACCACGGCCGGTCGCCGGCTGCTCTCTTGAAGTCACCCACGCGTTGGCGCAGGTCCAGCGCCCCGGCAGTTGGCGCCGTCCACGAAATGGGCTGGGGCGGGCGCCAAAGGAGGGCACGCGAGCCACTGAGGTCCTTGGCCTCACGCCCAGCTGGCACCTGCGCCTTTTCGAACGCCGTCTCAAGACTTTGACCAAGAAGACCCCCACGCCCGATGACCCACGTCAAGTTAGGCGCCGAGGTCACGACGTCCAGGCCCGTTGTGCCCCGGGCGCCCCAGCGGCCCGTCCTTCGGGTCACCGACAATGAGATAGAGCGGCTTACCCATGGCCATGTTGACCGCGACTCCGACGTACTCCGCGATGACACCGAGGCAGAACAGGATCGCGCCGGTGCTCACCAGCACCAGGACCGCCGTGGACGTCCAGCCCTGGGTGACCGCATCGGAGGTAAGGCGCACGACGAGCAGGTAGATCGCGAAGGCGATGCCCCCGAGCGCGAAAAGCGCGCCCAGTGCGCTGACCATGCGCAGGGCGCGGGTGCCGCTGGACAGCACCAGATGCCAGAAGTGCGACAGCAGCGCCTTGGTCGAGTAGCCCGACCGTCGGGCACCCTCGTCGCGCAGTCGCACCGGGCAGGACGAAGTGGGGCCAGCCACCCATCCCATCGCGACGTCGAGATAGACCCCCGAACCGGCATACGCAGCAACGCTTCGCCCTATCTCGCCCAGGACCATCCGGTAGCTCTGAAAGGTGCCGTCGCTGGCGCCCGTCAGGAAGGTGGAGAAGACCCACTTGGCCATTCGCGAGCTGACGTTGCGCAGCATGTTGTGCGGCGGGCGGTTGACCGGATCGGCGTAGACGAGCTGCGAACCCTGCTTCAGGGCGACGTCCAGGAAGTCACCGATGTCGGCAGGGTCGTGTTGGCCGTCTTCATCCATGGTCACGATCCAGTCACCGCTGGAGGACGCCATGCCGGCCAATGTCGCGGGGTGCTGGCCGAAGTTGCGGCTGAGCCAGACCGGACGAATGAAGTCGTGCGCTTCAGCCAGCTCGCGGATCACCTCATCAGAGCGATCGGGACCATGGTCGTTCACCAGGAGCAGCTCGATGACCTGGAACTCGTGGCCGTCAGCGGTCGAGGTCGGCGCAGTGAGCGGCACGATCTCCTGGACCAGGGCCGCCAGCGTGTGCTCACCCTGATACACGGGGATCACGATCGATACCCGGTGCGGCCCTCGTCCCTGTTCGGTCATCGAGTCAGACACGAGGGAGAGCCTAGTCCAGCCTCGACCGGCCAGGACCGGCAAGTCATGATGTCCGCACTGGTGTCTCTTGGTGCATCCGGCGCCCTACCCACAGGTAGACCAGGCGCCGGGCGTAGGCCATCGCCCGTGCCCTGGCGTCACCCCGGAACAGGTCGGCCCGGCTCACTAGGCCGGGTGCTTCCCGGGCCAGCCGGTGATGGAACGCGACGACCTGGTTGGACTGCTCGCGGGCCAGGTGGACGCTCCACTGCGAGCTGCTGAGCCGAAAGGCCGCCAGCGCTTTGTCGATCCCGAGAAATTCGCCGTGAAGCAGGACATTGATGTAGGTGGCCTCGTCGATCACGTACGGATGCCGGCCGTCCCACCCGCCGGCCCGGTCCAGGATCTCACGCCGGAAAAGCACACAGGCGGGTTCGCCGAAGATGTTGGACCCCGCTACGACGGTGTGGCGTACCGCCACCCTCCCGGGCACGCGACCCGTCAGTCCGTCCAGACCTCGGCGAGCCTTGACGATGCCGCCGCGCGCGTCGAGGACGTCGCGTTGGGCAGCCACCAGAACCACCGACGGGTTGGCGTCCATCGCCTCGACCTGCAGACGAAGGCAGTCCGGGTAGATGATGTCGTCCCCACAGACCAGCTTCACCAGCTCGCCTCGAGCCAGGGACGTGACCCGCGCCCAGTTGCGCGGCGCACCTCCCCCAGCCTCTGTCCGCAGAAGTCTCACCCGTGGATCGGTGCGGTAGCGCTTCAGTCGCTCCCAGGTCCCGTCCGAGCTGGAGTGGTCGGCCACCACCAGCTCGAAGTCCTCGAAGGTCTGGGCCAGGATCGAGTCCATCGTTGCCTCGATGAAACCGGCGTTGTTGTACGACGGCACGACAACGGACACGCGAGGAGCCACCTGTGCGCTCACCTGTGCAGATCCCCCGAGGACGAAGTGCGCCGGAACGAGTAGTTCTTGTGCCCGACCCAGCTCATCACCGAGGTGACGAACACGATCAGGGCCTGCGCCAGAAGCACGGGCAGATGGGCCAACTCGACCAGCACGGGCAGCAGCACGAAGTTGACGGCCAGGGCCGAGAGATAGACCGTCTCGAAACGCCACAGATCTGCCAACAGATGACCCCGGACCCGAAAGACCACGAACCGGTACAGCACGAAGGCGAAGAGCACGCCAACGACGTGTGCACACGCCAGTGCGGCCAGGTAATGGCGTTGGCCCAGGATCGTCAGGATCCCGGCAAAGCAGAGATACCCCACCACCGTGTTGATTGCCCCGACGATGAGAAAGGCGACGCGCTGGTCCCGCACCACACGAAGGAACCAGCCCGGCGGTCCGGAGATGCCGGCCGGCGGCACGGCCTCAGGGCTCATCGCACCTCATCGGCTCCTTGGCGTGGGCTGGCAGGGAAGATGTTCCACGCCGCGGCCACGGCCGGGTGCGCCAGGAAGCCGCCGGTGGCGTTACCGGGATGCCTCCGCAAGGTGCCGTCCGCGCCATGAGCGAGCACGTCGGACTTGCCGTCACCATTGAGGTCCCCAGAGCTGATGATGGTTCAGGACACGTCCCATCCTCGAGCGATGAGCCAAGGTGGCAGGAATCCACCCGATCCGTTACCTGGGTAAAGGTACAACAGCCCACTGGGGACGCGTGCGAGGATGGCGGACCTGCCGTCACCGTTGAGGTCCCCGGAGCTGATCAGCGAGGTGAGGGCATTCCACGGGTGAGGACCCGGCGGTGGCCTTCAGGAGGGCCGAACCAGTCGTTGCCGGAGTGCACCACGGGCGTGCCCTTTCCGGTCCGGCCCTGGAGGTCCCAGAGACCATCGCCGTCTAGGCCGCCCGCCTGCGACCAGGTCGTGGATACGGGCGCCTTTCGGCCGGACAAAGGAGCAAGAGGACCGGGGACGGCCGTGGACAGCGGTTGTGCCTTCGTCAGGGTCTTGGGCATCATGATCGAGCCGCTCAGCTCTGGCAATCCCCCACGCGGTAGATGACTGCGCTCGCGCCATAGCCGATGGGCGTCAGCCCCGGTGTGTCGTAAAGGTCGACCAGCCCCGAGTAGTTCGACTGTCGCGCGTCGGCCACCCAGAACAGGTCGAAGTCGTCGACCACCGCCCCCACCTTGAGGCGCTTTAACGCGGCGCAGACCTGGGGGTCGGTCGTGAAAGACTTGAACTCCTTGGAGACCAGCGCGACGTCCGGGGTCGGGTTCGAGCTGATGTGCGGGATGACCACGCCGTGCCCCGACCAGATCGCGGAGAACTGGGCCCCGGTGAAGGGACTACCCAGAACCGTCTCGCCGGCGGGGATCTGGGTCGCGAGCTTCTCGTAGAGCACCTGTTCGTCGGCTGCCACCAAGAGGTTGTGGAAGTTCTGGTCCCGGTACCGGTCCTGAAGGACCACGGCCCCCTGGCCGATTCCGTGGTCGGGGTAGATGACGGCGGCTACCACGAGCATCCCAAGGGCGGCGATGCCCACGGCACGGCGCGAGGAGATCTGGCGACCCAGCACATCCGACCAGACCCGGCCGACAAGACGGCCCAGTGCGTCGGCCCCGCTGGTGATACCCAGCGCTGCCAGGGGCACCGCGGTCATCGGGATCAACGCCGCGATCCGTTGGTCGTCGTTGAACCAGAACCCGGTCAGCTGGCGAGCCAACGAGCCCGGCGCGCCGGCAGCGAGCATGTACAGGAATACCAGGAGGACTTGGCTCATGAGCAACCAGCGCAGTCGGGGAACCTTGAGCAGCCGGTAGAATCCCCACAACGTCGCCGCACCCAGGGCCCAGTGCGCCCTGGTGATCACGGTCGAGAGGGTCAGCGCCTGCCCCATCGCCTGGTTCATCGTCATGGACTTGGTCCAGTTGAAGTTGCGGGCGGCGTTCAGGGATGGGACCAGGTTCTGGGCTGCGAACAGGCCGAGAAAAACCAACCAGCCCAGGAGAAGCAGCCACAGCGACCGGCGCAGCTGACGGGGCCCACGCGCGCGGCTGGAGACAACCAGTCGCCCAGAAAGCATGGCCGCTGCGACGACGCCCCAGATCCCCATGGCGAACAGAGCGCCGGGGTGGGCGAAGAACATCCCCAGGCAACCCAGGAATCCCACGGAAAGGACAGTCCACCAGCTCAGCCCAGGCCCCACAGCCAGACCACGCCGGACCGCTTCAGCCTCGATCTCGTCCAGGGTTGCCCCATCGACGGCAACCCCTGAGGTGCTGATGTCGTCCTGCGCATTGGGGGATCGCGGCATCAGGTGCAGCACCATCAACATCAACGCGATCGCCGCCGGTAGGGCTGCCAACGACAGCACGTTGGGCCACAGGACGCCGTAGCTCAACATGAGGTAGGGGAACAGGGTGATCGCCCCGCAGCACAGGCCCAAGGCCAGGCTGGTCAGCAGCCGCGCATGCGGCAGGATGCGCGAACACAACCACACCATCGACAACGGCCAGACGACCCCACCGATGGCCCAACCGACCGCGTTGGCACCGATCGCGACGTTGACCCCGGTCAGGGAGCTGGTCAGGGCCGTCAGGTCGTGCCACAGCGGCGGGTACCACCCCGTGGCGGCGGCGCCGGAGGCCGCACCGACATGACCCCCGTCCGGCAGACCTGAACGGATGACCGACAGCACAGCGTTGTAGTGGAAGCCGGCGTCGATCGTCTGCGACGGCCGGTTGGGGTCGCGCACGCCAAGCACGAAGTTTGCGGCCACGAGTGCGGCGGCCAACCCCACGGATGCCAGCCACCAGAGCGTTCGACGACGCGGCATCGACCAGCGAAATGCGAGCTTGGCTCGACCGGGAGCGGTGCCACTGGTCCGCCACGCTATGGCGATGCGACCCACTGCGGCGACCAGGGTCAAGAGCACGAGCGAGACCGCGACCGCGGCAAGACTCCAGCGGCCGACGACGACAGGCACCATCAGGGTCGCGAACGCGAGCACACCCAGAGAGGACAGCGGTGCCAGGCCCAACGCATCGAAACCGCGTGCGCCCAGGCCGAGGTTGACGATAAGTCCGGGCACCGTCAGCAGCACCGCTGCCAGCAGGGCGGGGGCGAGGGCGACGCCCCAGGCGGAGATCACGAGACCAGGCTCACTCGTCGACTCCGCCACTTTCCAGTGGTGCGCCTTTGGCGAAGTGCGCCGTCAGCTTGTTCTCGACCAGGCTCAGCGCGGCGCCGATCGCCATGTGCATGTCGAGGTACTTGTAGGTGCCCAGGCGCCCGCCGAACAACACCCCGCTCTCGGCCCTGCCCAGGTCGCGGTACCTCAACAGCTGCTCCCGGTCCTTTGGGGTGTTGACCGGGTAGTACGGCTCGTCCTTGCCTTGGGCGAACCGCGAGAACTCGCGCATGATCACGGTCTTGTCACCGGGGTAGTCGCGCTCGGGATGGAAGTGACGGAACTCGTGGATGCGCGTGTAGGGCACATCCGGGTCGGCATAGTTCATGACCGATGTGCCCTGGAAGTCACCGGTCGCCAAGACCTCGCGCTCGAAGTCCAGCGTGCGCCAGCCGAGCCTGCCGTGGGCGTAGTCGAAGTACTGGTCGACCGGCCCGGTGTAGACGACCGGGATGTTGCCCACGACGTTGACCTTGTTGATCTCCTGCGACGTGTCGAAGAAGTCCGTGTCGAGCCGGACCTCGATACGGTCGTTGCTGGCCATCGTCTCCAGCCAGGCGGTGTAGCCATGAACCGGCAGACCCTCGTGGGTGTCGTTGAAGTAGCGGTTGTCGTAGGTAAAGCGGACCGGCAGCCGCGAGATTATCTCGGCCGCGAGCAGCCTGGGGTCGGTCTGCCACTGCTTGGCCGTGTAACCCTTGATGAACGCCTCGTACAGAGGACGACCGATCAGCGAGATCGCCTTCTCCTCAAGGTTTCTGGCGTTGGTGCTGGAGAACTCACCGGCCTGGGCAGCGATCAGCGCCCGTGCCTGGTCCGGGCAGTAGGCCGCGTGGAAGAACTGGTTGATGGTGCCGAGGTTGATCGGCAGGGGGAACACCTGGCCGCGAAAGGTGGTGTAGACGCGGTGCTGGTAGCTCGTGAAGCCGGTGAAGGCGTTGACGTACTCCCACACCCGTTCGTTGGACGTGTGGAACAGGTGCGCGCCGTAACGGTGCACCTCGATACCGGTCTCGACATCGTCCTCGCTGTAGGCGTTGCCGCCAAGATGAGTGCGACGGTCGATGACGACCACGTTCAGCCCGAGGTTGTGTGCACACTGCTGCGCAACGGTCAGCCCGAAGAACCCCGAGCCGACGACAACAAGATCAGCGTTCACTCACACTCTTCCAAGGTCTGGGTATCGAGCTCAGGATACCCGAGCAGTCTTGCGAAACCGCATGAAGCCTGCCGCGTCAGGCGGCAGGTCAGGGACATAGGCCGAGGTCTCGAACAACCGCAACGATGCATGGTTTTCACACTGCACCGTCGCAAGGTAGGCCGAGACATTGGTCCCGCCCGACAATGCCACCTCCGCTGCTCGAAGCAGCCAGCGAGCCAGGGACTGCCCGCGTCGGTCGGGTGCCACAGTGATGGAGACCTCCCACTCGCGTTCCCGCCCGGGTGCGAGGTCCCAGCGGGCGGTGCCGACCGGACCTGCTGGGCCGACCGCGCCGAGCGGGTCCTCGACCACAAGCAGCATCCGGTCGGTCCGCGTCAGGATGGCGGTGAGCCAACGGAGATGGTTCTCCCATGGAACCTCGGTGGACGACCTCGAGCCGGCGCGGGTCGCCGCATCGTTGCGCCACCGCCAGAGAAGTCTCGCGTCCTGCAAGGTCGCGCGACGGGCCACCAGAGCCTCGGCCCCGGTCGCGGGCAGCCGGATCGGCCCACGCAGACCACGCGACTGACGCCTGGCCTGCTCCCACGTGCGCACCACCCGCCAGGCGCCCAGCCCGTCGACGACCTGGCGACCGGCGAGCACCAGGTCGGCGCGCACCTGCGAGTCCGTCAGCACGCTCCTGAGCAGGCCCACGGCACGCTCGGCCGCGCCTGCCTCGGGCCGGCCCAGCTCGGGCCCGCCCAGGCCCACGGCAGCGCCGGCTGCAACCACCCGGTCATATCCCTCCCGCTGGTTGTCCACAGCCCAGACCACAGCCATCGGCACGCCGATGCAGCACACCTCCCAGACGGAGGTGCCGGCCGCACTGATGACCAGGTCCTGCTCCGACATCATCGCGGCGAGGTCGTTCACCGGAGCCAGGACGTTCAGTGACAGGCACGAGCCCGTGGCGGCGGCACGCACCCGGTTCGCGTTCTCACCGATGGCGATGGCCGTCACCCGCGCAGCCAGGCCGGTTCGGGCCAGGAGCCCGACTACGACAGGTGCGAGGCCGACGGGATCGGTCCCGCCCATGACGACCAGCACCGAGCGGGCGGCGGTGGCGATGTCGTCCTCGCCGCGGCCGCCCTTACCCCCATGCTGATCGGCGGCTCGCCGACGGGCTTGGATGACCCGCTGGCGCACCGGCGTGTAGCGGGACCCGCGCAGGAGCCAGGTGGATCCGTCATCGGGCCGCGCCGCCAGCTCGGCGCCCAAGGTGGGGTCGACCACCACGTCGGCAGGCCTACGGCCAAAGGTACCGTCCTCCACGTTGCTGACGACCGCCACAACGCCAGCGGACCTCACGAGCCCTGTGAGCCGCCCCGGCGGCGCGTAGGAGTCGACGTGCAGCACATCCGGGCGCAGGCGTCCAACCAGGTCGATGAGGCTCTGCTGGTCACCACCGGCCATGGCCACAATCTGGGCCACCTCGACCGGCGCCGCGGCGAGCTGGCCGCCCAGGAAAGATCCCTCGAAGTGCCCGGCAACGACCACATCGTGACCGGCGGCCCCCGCGGCCTCGGCCAAAGCCAGCGAGCGCATCACGTGCCCGACGCCGAGCGGACCACCTCCATCACAACGCAGCAGGACCCGCATCAGCCCTCCTCGAGCCGTTTCTGCTGGACCCCGGAGTTGATGGCCACCAGATCCGGTCGGGCGCGAAGGACCGCGACGACGTCGCGCCAGGGCGGCGGTGCGTCGGGCAGCTCGGCCACCAGTGCGCGCAGCAGGACCAGATCCTCACGGGTGTCCAGGGTGACCCGAAGGTCGTCCGCAGCGGGCGTCACACACAGGCCAAGCAGGCGGTATGCCATGGGGTCGGCGTAGACACCCGAGGTGACGTGCACGCGATCGTGACCGACCG
>Ga0209890_10000072_pt1 | contig 46424 bp, 48 predicted proteins | sample OrgsoiDNA2013049_FD_185799 | JGI IMG/M metagenome (GOLD analysis project Ga0209890, IMG submission 185799) | Permafrost soil microbial communities from the Arctic, to analyse light accelerated degradation of dissolved organic matter (DOM) -... | ecosystem: Environmental > Terrestrial > Soil >... | reverse complement strand
GTCAGCCTGCACGTCAAGATGCATCCGACCTTCGTCAGTGATGCCGTCGCCGCCGACGTCTGGTCGCTGCTCGCGGCCTTCTCGGCGCGCGGCGGCGGCGAGGCAGCCCTCGGCGATCGCTTGCAGCAAGCTTGGCGCGACCAGCGCCTGCGCGTGCTGCCCGATCCCTTCTGGAACGGTCCGCGCTTCCTCTGGGATCGGCCGCTGCGGCTGGTACGCGAGCTCGATGCCGCGACGGCCGTCGTGCTCAAGGGTGACGCCAACTATCGGCGCGCCGTCGGCGACGCGCTGTGGCCCTCGGACACGACCTTCGCCGAGGCCACGGGTTACCTCCCTGCGCCGCTGGTGGCGTTGCGGACGCTCAAGAGCGACGCCATCGTCGGCCTGCCGGCCGATCAGGAGAGGCGGCTCGACGCCGCCGATCGTGACTGGCGCATCAATGGCAGGCGCGGCGTCATCCAGACCGGCGGCCGCTGGCGTCCGTAATAGACGAGGGCAATCAAAGACAGACGCCGTAGATCGTCTGATTCGGGACGACGGTGCAGGTCGTGCCGGTGGTGGGGCAGTCGTTGGGCGCGGTGCAGACGCCGCTCTGCGCGTCGCAGCGGCAGACGGCGCGGCAGGTCTGTTCGCACAGGAACCCCGGCGCGCACTGCGCGGTGCTGGTGCAGGGGGCGTTCTCCTTTCCGGTGCGCGTCGCCTCGGGGCAGCTGCAGTCGACGTGGTCCATGCTGGAGGGGATCACACAGGCGAGGCCGGTGGGGCAGCCGGTGTGGGTCGCTTTCGCAGCCGCTGCGGTCGGATCGCAGCTGAACGTGCAGGTGCGATAGGCGGTCGTTACACCACCGCAGGCGACCGCATCGCGGCAGAAGCTCCCCGGTCCCACGCCGCCGTCGCCGAGCGCGGCGCAGTCACCGTCGGTCGCGCAAAACCGCAGGCAGAGCTGCGTGCCGCATCCGAGCGAGCTGTAGTCGAAGCACTGCGAGCCGGCGGCGCAGCCGGTCGTGCCGGGGCAGGCTCCGCCAGCGGCGCTGCTCCCGGCCGCGGCGCAGATGTTCGACCGCGCCTGGCAGTCGATCTGACAAGACTGCGTCGTTGGGCAAGAGAGGCCACTCGGATCGCAGCCAGGGAAGCTGCTGTCCGGCGGCAGGTCGGCCGCGCCGGCGTCACCGGTGCAGCTCTCCTCGGGCGCGAGGAAGACGATCCCTTCGTTGGTCGCCCCTTTGATGATGCTGATGAGCGCGGCGCCGACGCCGATCGCGCAGCCGCGCGCGTCGAGGGCGGTGACCAAGAATTTGATGTCGCCCGCCTGATTGCCCGAGAAGCTGACCGACAGCGTTCCCATGCTGCCGTTCGCATCACTGACGATGCGGAGATCGGCGGCGGGGTAGGTCAGCGTCTCCATCTGGGTCGACCCCTGCGAGACGACGACGGTGATCTGCGCGACGTTCGCGATCGGCGTCGCCGACGACTCGAGCAGCAGCACGATGTACGACTGCGGGCTCGAACAGCCGAGCGTCGCCCCGAGCAGGATCGCCGGCCACAAGACGCGACTAAAACGCATGCATGTTCCCCAGCGTGGTGGTGGGGGGCGAGGAGCCCGACGTCGAGGTGGAGACCACGATGATCGCCGTCGTGAGCACCACCAGGCCGACCGTCCCCCAGAACCAGTTCTTTCGATAAAACGGGACCGGGCGTTCAGAGGGCGGCTGCGGCATTCGCTGATCGAGCTCCAGCGGCGGCGCCGGGGCTGGCTCGGGGGTCAGCGTCAGCGGCGGCGCCGAGGCGGGAGCGGGCGGCGGCGCGAGGGTGGGGGGCTGGCCTGGCGGCGGCGTGGCGGTCGGCGCGTCGGCTGGTGGAGGCGGCGGCGCGGGCTCGGCCGGCGGCGCGGGCGGGGTCGCCGCCGACGGCGGTGTGGCGGCCGGCGTCGGGGCCGGTCGTGGCGGCGACGTCTCGGCGCGCGCGAGGCCCGACCTGAGAACGACCGTCAGCAGAAAGAGCAACCCGGGCAACCCGAGACGCGGGTGTCGCATCGGGTCCCATTGTCGCGCCGGGGCGGTGCCGGCGTCCAGTTCCCACGGCGTCCAGTTACCGCGGTGTCCAGTTACCGCGGCGTCCAGCTAGCGCGGTGCACCTGCCGCGCCGGTGCGCTGGCCGGCGGCCCAGTCGACGCGCGCCCGCATGTCGAGCGCGCGCAGGCGATCGGCCTCGGTGGCGTCGGTGGCGAGCCGCGCCAGCGCCCCGCGCGCGCGCACGAAGTCGCCCACGCGGTAGGCGGCGTCGGCGATCATGCGGCGGCACTCGCGTTCGAACTCGGGGGCCAGTTGCGACCGCTCGGGCGAATCCACCAGCTGCTCGTCGCCGCAGGCGCGGGTCAGCTGCGGCAGCGCGCGGGCGGCGTCCCGACCGAGGAGCTGGCGCCCGATCAGATAAGGTCCCAGGCGGTCGGCGGGGAAGAGGCGCGCGTATTCGGCCAGCAGGTAGAAGGTCAACACCGGATCGATGTCCGGCTCGATCACGTCGGCGAAGAGGGCACGGCCGAGCGTCGCGCGCGCGGGCGGGCTGTCGAGCGCCTCGAGCTTGGCCAGCGCCTGCCGGCGATCCGACTCGGTCGCCGCCAGATCGAGCGCGCGCCGCTGATGCGTCTCGGCGCCGGGGTAGTCCCGCGCGTAAAAATCGACGGCCGCCGAGAGCGACTCCGCCTCGGCGCGCAGCGGGACGGTCAGCGTTCCGTCGAGCGCCAGGTGTCCCAGCTCCGTCCGTGCCGCCCCCTCGGCGCCGGCCGCCAGCTCGGCGCGCGCCAGCGCCAGGCGAAAGAGCGGCTCGCTCGGATCGTCGTGACAGGTCGACCGCAAGAGCTCGACCGCACGCGCCGGATCGACGCCCATGATCCCGTGCGCCTCGGCGACGCGCGCGGCGAGCTCGCGCGCGCAGACCCGGCTGAAGATCGCCGGGCGGCGGAACTCCTCGGTGGCGTGCGCGCGCTGCCGTGTGCTGAGCGGCTGCTTGGTCAGGAACAGGCGCCATTCGCGCTCGAGATCGCGGAGCGGCATTCGATAGACGTCGCTGAAGTTGCCGGCCGAGTGGTAGAGCGCGCGCAACTTGTCGGCGCCGCGCGTGACGAGCAGGAACGCCGAGAACGATCCGGCCAGCGTGTAGGCGCGCGCGCCCGCCAGCGTGCTGAACCCGGCCCCCACCACCTCGGCCAGCGGCGGCGCCAGCCCGGCCGCGATCATCGCCGCGGCCTCCTGGTGAATGGTCGCGTCGCCGTACGGATCGCTGACGGTGGCCGCCTCGGCCACCCCCTCGACGAGGCCCATCGCCAGCGCCGGGTGCGGCAGGGGGCCCCAGTGCCAGGCGAGCGCCACGCCGAAGAACGGATCGCCGAAGCTGCCGGCGAACACGTGCGCCATCTCGTGCCGCAGGCGCGACGACGGGAAGTGTTCCTGCACGAACATCTCGCGCGTCCAGGGCTTGGCGTAGAGAGTCTCCCCCGCACCGACCAGCGCCTTCTTCACTGCGGCGTTCGGGAAGTCCCACACGGTGATCGGCAGCTTGGGCTCGACGCCGAAGGTCTCGCGGAGCTGCTGGTAGCGGAACTCCAGGTCCTCGATCTGCAGCGCCCGCTCGGTGCGGCTCTTGGTGCCCGGCATGGTGTGGACGACGAAGTGGGAGGTGGTTTCGGTCTGGCTCAGCTCGCGCGCCAGATCGTCGTGGGTGATGTGGAACCCCAGCCTCCCTCCCTGCCCGTGGAGCACGATCGACGCCACCAGAAAGGGGAGCGCAGCGACGCTCGCCCCCCGCCGCCAACGCCGCGGATCGCAGCCGCGCCCGACCGCGGCGAGCGCCAGCAGAATCCCCGTGGCGGCCCAAACTGTGTTGGCGATCCTGAACAGCACCAGCGCGAGCGGCGGGCGGAGCGCCTCGTCGTAGATCGGCCCGGGAAAATAGCCGCCGAACGGATCGAAGGCGAACACCGGCGGATCGCGGTAGAGCCGGAGCAGCGTCCAGAGGATCGAGGCGATCGGCAGGGCGAAGGCGAGGAGGCGCCCCCGGCGCGGCCTGGCCGAAGCGAGCCCTGCCAGCACACCGGCCGTCGCGGCGAAGAGGGCGCTCCCGAGCGGCAGCAGCGCGAAAAAGGCGAGGCCGACCGGCAGGCTGCAGTTGCGGACACGCACGGCGTTGGCGAGACCAAAGAGCAGCGGCAACAGCAGCGTCGCCGCGGAGAGGGCGGCCGCCTGGCCGAAGACGCGGGCGAGCTCGCCGCCCGCCGGCACCCGCCCGAGCGCCGCCCGCGCGCGCGCCAGCGCCCCCTGGCCGATGTCGACCCCGGCCAGCGAGACCCCGAACCCGATCGCGAAGGCGAAGTCGTAGCCGAGGATGTCGTAGAGGGGGACGAAGTCGAGCGCCAGCGCCAGCAGAGCCAGCAGGGCGCCCCAGACGAATGGGCGGAGTCCCCAACGTCCGCCTGCGGCGCTCCAGCGCCCGAGGAACTTCCGGGTGGAATTGACGGTGTTCCCGGCGGGGCCTAACATGGGCGACCGGCTCGCAACGACCTGGGGTTGCGTCCAGAACAGCGGATCATGACCGACGAAGAACGACGCCGCGAGGCACGCGCCCCCATCGAGCTGAAGGTGGAGTACAAGCGACTCAACACCTTCTTTTACGACTACACGAAGAACATCTCCAAGGGGGGGACGTTCATCAAGACCGAGAAGCCGCTCGACATCGGGACGATCTTCCTTTTCAAGCTGCAGATCCCTTCGCGCGAGGAGCCGCTCGCCCTCCGTGGCGAAGTCCGCTGGGTGATCAAGGAGGGCTCTCCCCCCCCGGCCGACATGCCGGCCGACCATGAGCCGGGGATGGGGATCCGTTTCGTCTACGAGGGGAATGATCAGCGGCAGGCGCTGGAGGAGCTGGTCGAGAAGATGATGGTCGACAGCCTCGGCCCGCTCATCTACTCGCGCCTCGTGAGGAAGACGCCCAAGAGCTAGCCGATGATCATCTCTTCACGGTCGGCCGACGGCGGGGCGCCGCCGGGACCGAAGCGGTCGGCGCGCCAGGCGGTGAAGAAGGGGTGGGGCGGCTCGCCGTCGAGGTAGGCGGCGTAGTGGCGGGCGACGACGGGGGCCATCATGAAGCCGTGACCGCCGAAGCCGCAGACCACATAGAAGCCGGGGACGCCGGGGAGCTCGCCGACGATCGGGTTGCCGTCGGGGCTGACGTCGTACGGTCCCGCCCACTGGCGGACGACCTTGACGTGCCCGAGCCGCGGCATGAGGGCGACGAGTCCCCGCGCCATCGTGGTCAGGAAGTCGAGCCGTGAGCCGAGACGGACCTCGCCGTCGGGGTTCGGCTCCTCGGGCATCGAGACGCCGCCGACCAGCTCGCCGCGCAGCGACTGCGAGAGGTAGAGCCCGCTTTCGATCACCGACACCATCGGCTTCAAGAACGGCTTCAGCGGCTCGGTCGAGAGGATCTCGTGGCGCACGGGACGGTCGGGCAGCGCGCCGCCGGCGAGGCGCGCCACCCGGGGCGACCAGGCGCCGGCTGCGCAGACGACGCGCCCGGCGGTGAGCCTCCCCTCCGGCGTCGTCAGCACGAAGTCGTCCCCTTGTCGTTCGATCGCGGTGACCGGCAGGCCCGTCCGAATCGTCACGCCCCGCCGCTCGGCCGCGCGCGCATAGCCCCAGAGGAACGGCCAGGGGAAGACGATCGCGTCGGTCGGGTTGTAGCAGGCGGCGACGAAGCCGCTCGCGCCGCCGCTTGCGCCGTGCCCGGTGTCGAGCTCGGGCACCAGATCGCGCACCTCCTCGAGCGGGATCATCCGCGTCGGCAGGTCGCAGCGGTTCTGCAGCCCCACGTTGCGTTCGAGGCGCTCCGCCGCGGCCTTGGTGCGGGCCAGGAACAGGTAGCCGCCCCGGCGCATCCAGACGTTGATCCCCATCTCCTCGGCGAAGTGGGCACAGAGCTCGGTCGACTCCTGCATCAGGCGGACGTTCATCTCCGTCGACCACTGCTGGCGTACGCCGCCGCCGTTCCGCCCCGAGGCGCCCCAGGCCAGGTAGTGCTCGTCGAGCACGACGATCCGCCGGCCGCCGCGCACTGCCAGGTTGTAGGCGATCGCCAGCCCCATCACCCCGGCGCCGACGATGACGACGTCGGCGCGGTTGCTCGACCCGCGCCCGCTCATTTGCGCGTGGACGAGCCCGGGCGGCGCCCGCCGGCCGCGAGCACGCCCAGCTCGATCGGCGCCAGGGGCGGGCGCGCGGTGAAGGGGCTGAGCGCGGCGGGATCGCTCCCCGCGGCCTCAGCGACGGCGCGCGCCACCTCCCGCAAGCACTCCTTCCCCTGGCAGGGCCCCGTGCCGAAGCCGGTGTAGCGCTTCACCTCCTCCAGATCGCCGCGACCGAGCTTCACCGCGTGTTGAACGTCGGCCAACGTGACGTCCTCGCAGCGGCAGAGGATCACCTTGCGCGACACGGCGCCACCTCTCTCGCTACGGCGCGCCAGGCGCCGGCGGCTCGAACATCTTGTCGTTCATCGGCTCGTCGAAGACGACGTCGTTGATGGTGGTAACCACCGTGATCGGCCCGGCCTGCGTCTCGGAGTCGAACGGGATCTTCACCCCGCCCACCGGACGCCAGTTCTTCACGGTGGAGTGAAAAGGGACGTTGCCTTGCGCGGTTGTGCGCATTCCTTCCTGTGATACTTGAAGGTGCGTCCGGGCGTCGTAGCAGCTGCGGATCGGCGGCCCGAGCTTTGGGGTCATCGTCAGGCACTCGAGCCCCGCGGGCGAATCGACGGCGGTCTCGATCTTCGGGAACAGCTCGTGCGCCTGCAGGTCGGTGTTCCAGGCGGCCTCGATGCGCGCCTGCTCGGCCTCGGCCCCTTCGAGCAGCCTGAGGCCGTTGATCGGATCCTGTGCCCACAATACCGTGCCGTTCGACCCTTCGCGGATCGCGCCGACGCCGGGGAGGGTGGTGAGGGTCAGCGAACGGTTCGCGTTGGTCTGGAAGTGCTCGGCCGGGCCGCCCATCCCCATCCCCTGCAGGCTGATCGTCAGCTTGATGTGCGCCGTTTTGTGCGCGGCCCAGCCGGCCACCCCCCCGGTCGCCGCGACGGCGTCGGCCAGGATCGCGTCGGGCGTGCGCAGCCCGGGCGCGGTGGGCGCCGCCTGGGCGGTGGCTGGCGCCGGCGACTGCTTGCCCGCGCAGCCCGCGGCGAGCGCCGCGACCAACGGGAAGAGGATCGAGGTCGGCATGGTCAGCTTGGTCATCGTCATAGTCATCCTTTACGGACCGCGTGATGCTCGGATGGCGGTGAGGGCGGCGTCAAGGACCGGATCGCGCCCGCCGCGGAACGCCGCGCGCGTCTCGACCACCCGCCGGTCGGGCTGCACGCCGCGTCCCTCCAGCATCACCCCCTTCGGCGTCTTGAAGTCGGCGACCACGTACTGCATGACCGCGCCGCCCGGCAGCTGTTGCACCACCGACGGCAGCACGGCGCCAAGCGTGGTGTCCCCGACCACCACCGCGCGCTTGGCCTCCTGTAGTCCCGCCGCGAACATCTCGGATGTCGAGGCGGTCCCCTCGTCGGTCAGGATCGCCAGCGGTCCCAGGAACGGGGTCGCACCCAGCTCGGGGCGCGCGTCGAATTTCTGACCCATGTCACGGAAGGTGAGCGTCCCCAGGTGCACCGGCGCGTTCACGAACAGCGAGGCGACCGGGATCGACATCGCCCCCTGGCCGCCCGGGTTGCCGCGCACGTCGAGCACGATGGCGCGCACGTGGTGCTGCTGAAAGCGCGCCACCGCCTTCTTGATGTCGCCGAGCACGGGGTCGAGAAAGAAGATACTGAAGGCGATGACGCCGACGTCGCCTACCTCGTAGGCGCGCACCTCGGGGTAGATCGGCGGCAGGAAGCCGAGCTGCACGGCCTGGCCGCGGGGCGGATCGCGGACCAGCACCGCCTTGCCGGGGTGGTCGCGGTCGTCGAGATAGCTGATGGTCACGCGCGTTCCGACCGGTCCGGCCAGCCGCAGGGCCGCGGCGCGCCGCAGCTCGAACCGCTCCTCCACCGGACGGAGTGGGCGCGTCGAGTTGTGCGGCGCCTTCAGCGGTCGGCCGCTCACCTGCGTGACGACATACCCGGACGCGAGGCCGACCTTCTCGGCCGATGAGCCGGCGCGGACGCGGGTGATCGTCGGACGCCCCTCGATGATCCGCACGGTGAGCCCCGGATCCCCGATCGGTCCGCCGGCGGGACCGACCGGCTCTTCGGCAGGCAGGTCGGACGGGGCGTCGCCGGGGGTCGCTGTCTGGTCGGCGGCCACCTCGTCCTCGGCGCCCGGGCCGGTGATCATCATGTGCGACTGCCCGAGCTCACCGATCATCTGGTTGAGCACGCGGTAAAAGGCGGCTTCGGACGGCGCGCCGAGCGCCAGCGGCTCGTACTTGGCGCGCACCGCCTTCCAGTCGAGGCCGCCGAGGCTCCTGTCGTAGTGCTTGTCGCGCACCGTCGTCCAGGCGGCGTCGAGGATCGACCGGCGTAGCTTCGTACGTGCATCGGCCCTGCTGTCCGGCGTGGCCGGCGGCGGAGCGGCGAACGGCGGCGGCTCGATGACTCCCGGTGGCAAAGTGGGCGCCGGCGCAGTCCCGCCCAGCGCCGACGCGGTGGCAGGGGGCGGCGTGGTCGGCGCCGCGCAGCCGCTCGCCAGAAGCGCCAGCGCGACGAGCAGCCCCAGCGTCGCGGCCAGCGCGCGCCCTACCTTCGCGCCGTCGCGCGCCGCTGCCTCGGGGCCGGCGTAGCCAGCGACGTCGCCACAGGCAAAGACGTCAGCGACCGTCGTGGCGCCCTGTGCATCGACGACCGCGGCGAATCCGCCGCGCGCCGCTGCGAAGACGACGGCGGCGCCGTGCTGTCGCGGCAGCTCCGAGGCGGGCGAGGGGAGCGTGGCCACCGCCACCAGCGCGCCATCGAGCTTCCGGGTGGTCCCGTCCGCCGCCTGGACCTCGAGCCCCCGCACCCGCTTCGTCCCGCGCGCGCCAACGACCGTCTCGCGCGCCAGATCGACGCGCGCCGTGCGGACCCCGGCTGCGTTCAGCGCGCGCTCGAGCGGGGCCGCCGTCGGCGCACCGTCGAGGATGATCACCGTGCCCTTGGGCGGCACCGGTCGGACGCCCCAGTGGAACGCCAGCCGCCCGCAGGCGCGCGCGGAGATCACGCCCGGGCGATCGTTGTCGGCGAACGGGAGGTTTTGATCATAGCCGCCTGTCGCGTAGAGCGTTCGTCGCGCCCGGACGCGCAGCAGCCGATTGCCGGCGACCACGGCCAGGAGCCCGCGCTCGCCGTTCGGCATTTCGTCCTCGGGGTAGTAGCCGATGGCCGTCGCGCGCGCGACGAGCTCGGCGCCCGCGCCGCGCGCCGCCTCGGCCATCTCCGCTGCCCGCGCCGTGCCGCCCGCCTCGGCGAGCAACGAGCCGCCGGGAGCCGCCTGCTCGTCGTAGAGCGCGACGCGCGCGCCGGGCGCGGCCTCGGCGATGGCGCGCGCCGCCGCCAGCCCGGCCGGTCCGCCGCCGATCACGCAGACGTCGAGCGTCTCGTCGCGCGGCGCGAGGCGGGTCGCGGCGGGCGCGTCGGGCAGCGTCCCGGCGCCGCCCATCTCGCGCACCAGCTTCAGGAACAGGGCGTTGCCGGTGTGGCTGCCGGTCATCATCGTGTGGTGATCCATCCCCTCGGGGAAGAGCCAGTCGGCGGCGGCCAGCAGATCGATGTCGGCGCTGGGGAAGGCGTTCTGGCGTGCACAGGCGAGATCGGCGCGCGCCGGTGTCAGGCAGGCGCGCTGGTTCGGGCGGCCGTCGATTCGCAAGAGACAGGCGGCGCAGTGCCCGTCGAGGCAGAAAAACCCGCGCGGGCGGTGGTACTTCGACGAGCGCGCCAACGTCTCGATCCCGGCGGCGTGCAGCGCCACGGCGACCGGCTCGCCCGCGAAGGCGGGGACCGGCGCCCCTTCGAAGTCGATGGTGATGGGGAGGCCGCGCGCGGCGCCGGGAGAAAGGTCTCGCAGGTCGGGGGACACCTGTTTAATCTACCCGAATGACCAATCGATTCGTTCGCGCCATCGCCGCCAGCACCATGCTCACCGTGGGGAGCGGCTCGGTCGGCTGCGGTTATTTCCTTCATCCCGAGCGGCGGGGGACCCAGAGCGGCGTCATCGACGGCGCCACGATGGTCATGGACATCCTCTGGCTGATCCCTGGGATCATCCCGGGCGTCATCGCGCTGGTCGTCGATTTCTCGAGCGGCGGGATCTACGTCAGCGGCGGTCACCGCGTGGCGCTGCGCCTGCCGCCGGACGGACGGGTGGCTTTGCAAGTCCCGCACGCGGCGCGGCCCGGGCAGGTCGAGTTCCGCCTGGTGACGGCGTCGCATCAGGTGCTGGCGCGAAAGATCGCGCTCGTCGGACCGGGGCACAGCCACGGTAGATCGTCCGAGTCGGTGGAGCTGCAGGTCGGCGCCCCGGTCCAGGAGCCGGTCTATCTCGAGGTCGAGAGCCAGGACGGCCAGACGGCCGGCCAGACCGCGCGGCTTTCGGCGGCCATCGAGACGGCGCACGCCCTCTAGCGACGCGCTCAGAGCCCGGCGATGCTCAGTCCTAGGGTGAGGAGCCCCGAAATCAGCACCGCGCCGGCGGCGATGCGCGCGCGCCGTATTCGCGCCGGATCGTGCGCGCGGGCGGCGGCGACGGCCGCGCGGAGATAAGCGACGGAACCCCAGAGTACCAGGGCCAGCTCCGCGGTGCCCGCCGCCAGCGGCCAGCGCCAGAGCCCGAACCCGAAGAGCGGCGTGCCGGCCGGCGCCCCGGGAAGAAGCGGCATGTCGTGGCGGTGGACCAAGAGGTCGAGGAGCCAGTGTGAAAAGACGATCGCGCCGAGCACGGTCGCGGCCCGCCGCCCCCAGCGCCAGGCTGCCGGCAGCGCGAAGACGAGCGACAGGACGACGGCGCCGACCAGCGAGTGCGTGTAGTCGGCGTGAATGATCCCGTTCCCGTAGCCGGCCGGTTCGCCGCCGATGACGTCGATGCGCTCGACGTGGGTCAGGAAGAGCGGCACGAACACGACGTCGAGCCACTGCGTCGCCAGCATCAACGCCCAGAGCGGCACCGCCGGCCGGTGCGCCTTGACCCCGGCGGCGAGGCCGAAGTGCCCGGCGATCACGAGCGCCTCTCCCCGTCGCGCGGCCGCGGCCACGGCAGCTTGGCGTCCAGGATCCCGACCACCACCACGAACAACAGCAACCCGACGAAGAACGACATGGCTCTCTCCCCCTTTGATCTGCGCTGGAGTGTATACGGCAGCTCGGGCTCGACGACAGAGAACGCACGCGGTATCTCTGGCGTCGCACCAATGCAACCAATCATCTCCGTTTCAGGGTTGACGAAGACCTACGCCTCGGGCTTCGTGGCCCTCAAGAAGATCGATCTCGAGATCGGCAAGGGGGAGATCTTCGCGCTGCTGGGGCCGAACGGTGCTGGCAAGACGACGCTCATCAACATCATTTGCGGCATCGTCACGCCGTCGACCGGCGTGGTGCTGGCGGACGGCCACGACATCGTGCGCGACTACCGCGCGGCGCGCTTTCGGATCGGCCTCGTCCCGCAGGAGCTGACCACCGACGCGTTCGAGACCGTCTGGGCGACGGTCAGCTTCAGCCGCGGCCTCTTTCGGCGACCCGCCAACCCGGTCTACGTCGAGAAGGTGCTGCGCGAGCTGACCCTGTGGGACAAGCGCGATAGCAAGATCATGACCCTCTCCGGAGGGATGAAGCGCCGGGTGATGATCGCCAAGGCGCTGGCGCACGAGCCGGAGATTCTGTTTCTCGACGAGCCGACCGCCGGCGTGGACGTCGAGCTCCGGCGCGATATGTGGGCGCTCGTGCGGCAACTGCGCGCCGGCGGCGTCACCATCATTCTGACCACACACTACATCGACGAGGCCGAAGAGATGGCCGACCGGATCGGCATCATCAACAAGGGCGAGCTGGTCGTCGTCGAGGAGAAGACGAAGTTGATGCAGAAGCTGGGCAAACGACAGCTGACCCTCAATCTTCAGGAGCCGATGAGGGAGCTCCCGGCCGCGCTGGCCGGATGGCCTCTGGCGCTCAAGGCGCAGGGCAACCAGCTGGAGTACACCTTCGATACGCGCGACGCGGGGGCGGGAGCAGCCGGCGCCACCGAGAAGCCGCAGGACATCCCGTCGCTGCTGCGACGCCTCGCCGAGATCGGGATCGGATTCAAAGATCTCTCCACCAGCCAGAGCTCGCTCGAGGAGATCTTCGTGAACCTGGTCACCGACGGCGCCCACGCTGAGCAGTCCGGCAAGGTAGGCGGGGGCCGCTCATGAGCGACGTCGGCTTCAACCGCACCGGTGTCTGGGCGATCTACCGCTTCGAGATGGCGCGCTTCGTCCGCACGCTGCTGCAGAGCGTGGTTACGCCGGTGATCTCGACGTCGCTCTACTTCGTGGTGTTCGGCTCGGCTATCGGCTCGCGCATGTCGCGCGTGGGCGGCGTCTCCTACGGCGCCTTCATCGTGCCAGGCCTCATCATGCTGTCGGTCCTCACCGCCAGCATCTCCAACGCCTCGTTCGGGATCTACTTTCCGAAATTCACCGGCACGATCTACGAGTTGCTCTCGGCGCCGATCTCGTTCGTCGAGATGATCATCGGCTACGTCGGCGCCGCCGCCACCAAGGCGATCAGCCTGGGGCTCATCATCCTGGCGACCGCCACCGCTTTCGTCCCCGTGGAGGTGCACCACCCGCTCTGGATGATCGCCTTTCTGCTGCTGACCGCCACGACGTTCAGCCTGTTCGGCTTCGTGATTGGCATCTGGGCGGGCGGGTTCGAGCAGCTGCAGCTGATCCCGATGCTGATCGTCACGCCGCTGACCTTTCTCGGCGGCGCCTTCTACTCGATCGACATGCTGCCGCCGCGCTGGCGCACGGTGGCGCTCTTCAACCCGGTCGTCTACCTGCTGAGCGGCTTCCGCTGGGCCTTCTACGACACCGCCGACGTGGCGGTCGGCATCAGCCTGGCGATCACCTCCGGCTTCCTGCTGCTCCTGCTGGTCGTCGTCGCCTGGATGTTCAAGACCGGCTACCGCCTGAAGAAGTAGCTCGGCTCGCCGAAGTAGCGACGGCCGTCGCCGGCGTCAAAGCCCGATGTCGAAGACGCCGCGAACTCCGCCCATCACCCAGCCGTGGATCGACTTCGTGGCGAGGTCGGCGTCGATCGTGCCACCGACGTGGCTGTACTCCGCCAGGGTGAACGCGAAGAACGGTCCGACGCCGAAGTTCGGCGCGACGGAGAAATCGCCGCCCAGCTGAAGGTTGACGAACTCAAAGCCGCTGGCCGTCTCAGAAACCGATAGGGCGCCCGAGCTCTCATCGAGGGCGAGCCACTCGTACCCGGCGCCCACCCCCACCCAGGGATCGAGCGACTCACCCGGACTGAAATGGTAGTGAGCGTCGAGGCCCAGCCGCAGATCTTTGGCCGAGCAGCTCACGCCGCTCTGGGCGCAACTGGGGTTCTGATTGTTGTTCACGAAGGCGAACGCATACTGGAAGAAGACCCCGACATAGACATTCGGGTTCGCCCGGAAGCCGGCGTCGATCCAGATGGGGATCATTCCCGATATGTCGTCGTGAAGGCTGGTGTTGTTGGAACCGGCGACCGCCCCTTCGTTCCCCACCGGGTAGCCGAATCCGATTCGCAGACCGAGCTCGATCGCAGTCCCGCTCGGCAGCGGCGCGGGACTCGGTAGCGGCGCGGGAGCCGGCACCGGCGCGCCGGGTTCGGGCTCCACCTCGGGCGCGGGCTCCTGAGCAAGCGCGGTCGCGCACGTCGCGAACAACCCCATCACCAGACCACCGATGAATGTCGACTTGATCATTGTCGCGCCTCCTCGAGTGAGTAGAGCTGCACTATAAGGGGGAACGAAGACCTCTGCGAAAAACGGCCGATCGAACGCGCCCCTCGTAGCCCCGGGGCGTCCGCGGTGCCACATTGACCCGATGGAGCAGGATTCCGTGAATTCAGACGGCCCGGTAGTCGTCCCGGCGCCGTCCGAGAAAGCGGTGCGCTACCACCGGAGCGGCAACGTCATCTGGGTCGTCGAGCAGCTCCTGGGGCTGGTGCTGCCGGCCCTCTTGCTGTTCACGGGGCTGTCGGGGTGGCTGCGGACGCTCGCCGCGGGGGTGGCGCACGGAACCTTCTACCCGACGCTGGTGGTCTACCTGACGCTGCTGTCGGCGCTGCTGTTCGTGATTCAACTGCCGCTGGCGTACTACGTCGGGTACGCGCGCGAGCACGCCTATGGCCTTTCGTCGCAGCGGTTCGGCAAGTGGGCGAGCGACGAGGTGAAGGGGCTGCTCCTGGGGGTGCTCATCGGCGCGGCCGTGCTGTGGGTACCGTACCTATTGCTGCGCGCGAGCCCGGAGCGCTGGTGGCTCTGGACGGGCGCGCTGGCGCTGCCGTTCTTCGGGCTGGTGCTGCTGGTGACGCCGGTCTTTATCGCGCCGCTGTTCAACAAGTTCGGCCCGATGAAGGACGAGGCGCTGGAGGCCGAGGTGCTGGCCGTCGCCGCGCAGGCCGGCGTCGACGGCGCCCGCGTCTTCGAGGTGGAGAAGAGCGTCGACACCAAGAAGGTCAACGCCTACGTGACGGGCGTCGGCAAGACCAAGCGCATCGTCCTGTGGGACACGCTGCTCGCCCGCCTGACGCCGCGCCAGACCCGCTTCGTCGTCGGCCACGAGCTCGGCCACTACGTGCTGGGGCACGTCTGGATCAACATCGTGATCTCCTCGGCGCTGACGGTGGCGGGGTTGTACGGCGTCCATCGCACGGCCGACGGGTTGATTGCGACGTTCGGGGATCGGTTCGGCTTCGACCGAGTCTCGGACGTCGCGTCGATGCCGCTGCTCATGCTCCTGCTGTCGCTGTTCGCCATGGCGATCACCCCTGCGATGCTGGCGCTCTCCCGCCACCACGAGCGCGCGGCGGACAAGTTCGGGTTGGAGCTGCTGCGCGACAACCAGGCGGCGGCGACGGCCTTCGTAGCGCTGCAGGAACAGAACCTGGCCGTCCCGCGCCCCGGCCGCCTCTACAAGCTGTTCCGCGCCAGTCACCCGCCGATCGGGGAGCGGGTCGACTTCATCAACGGGTACCGGCCTACACGTCGACCTTGAACCCCAGCTCGACGTCGATCGCGGCTTGCCCGCCCCGGATCCCCCAGTTTTCGCGGGGGAGCTCGCGGAGCAGGATCTTCACATGGTCCTTGGGGATGCCGAGCGCGCCGAGGTTTTCGACGATGCCGCGGTAGAGCGCCCGCTTGGCGTCGAGGGAGCGGCCGGCGAAGGCATCGATGCTGACGTGGGTGTAGAGCTCGGGCTGAGCCAGGTGCGGCGGGCAGGCGAAGCGGTGCGGCTGGTGGACGACCAGTCGAACGTTGCGATCGCCCGGCAGAATCCGGAAGGCCTCCCGGAGCGCCGCGTGAACGGCCTCCATCAGCGCCGTTTCCTGCTCTGGCGCGTAGCTCCTTCGAACCTCGATCAAAACGCTGGGCATGCTCGTCTCCTCACAGTTGGGGCGCTTCGGCGCAGAGGCCGAGCTGGTTCGATGTTCGCACGCACCGCTGGGACCGGGAGCAATCCGCGCCGGTTGCGCATCGTCCCGGGCGCAGCTCGCATCGTCCCGGGTGAGTTTTTCTGGGGGACTTGGAGTACGTGGTCCCGGTGCAGAGCATTCCTTCGGGGCAGTCGTCGATGCAGCGGTCGCCGGGATTTTGGGGGTCGAGCTTGTCGGGCCCAGTGGCGCACCCGAGGAGTAGGCAGAGCGCAATGAGCGTACGCGCCATCGCCTTCGAGGTTACCACTGGGCTGGGGCCACTCTTTGAGGCAGCTACGTGTGAGCACACCCACACGTTACATTGACGCGAGTAGAGTCGTTCCCAGGCGCGTGACCAACGACCAGATCAAGATCGCGGCCGACACCGGCTGGACGCTGTTGACCGGGTTTCTGGTCTTCTTCATGAACGCCGGTTTCGGCCTCATCGAGGCTGGGGCTCTGCCAGCGCAAGAACACGACCATGATCCTCTCCAAGAACTTCGTGGTCTTCGCGATCGCGACGCTGGGGTTCTACGTCCTCGGGTTCGGGTTGATGTTCTCCGACGGTGGCTTCATGTCCCGGGGCCCCACACGGGCTACGTCTTTCTGGGGGGCATGATCCTCTGGCTCGGCCGATCAGCCGCCGCCCGCGACGGTCAGGGCGCGACCGCCGTCTGCAGCCCGTTCAACGTCGGCGCGACGCGGACGATCGTTCCGTCGCTGTTGAAGGACATCCGGTCGATGCAGGTCTCCCGGTGCGTCCCATCGCCGCCCGGAATCTTGAAGCGGTGGTAGACGATGTAGTACTCGTCGCGCCCCGGGATCGCGAGGACCGTGTTGCCGCCGGGCCCCAGGATTCCGAGCGTGGTGTTCTGGCTCAGGATGACGCCGAGCCGGGTGAACGGACCCGTCGGCGCCTGCGCCTTGCCGTACGCGACCTGATAGGTGGCGGTGCGCGTGTCCCCCTCGGACCATTGCAGGTAGTAGGTGCCGTTGCGCTTGAACATCACGCTCCCCTCGACGACGCCGCTGGCGCCGCTGGGGGTGATGTTGGCGGGCGTGCCGACGAGCGACTTCATGTCGGCGCCCAGCTTCACGACCCGCGCGCCGTTGGTCCCGCTCCCGAAGTAGAGGTAGTTGGTTCCGTCGTCGTCGGTGAACAGATACGGATCGATTGATTGCGTGCTGTAGGCGTTGGTCGCGATCAGCGCATGGCCAAGCGCGTCCTTGAACGGCCCGGTGGGCGACGACGCGGTGGCGACGCCGATCTGCTGGTCAGCGCAGAAGTAGAAGTAGTAGGTGCTGCCGACGCGCGTGATCGCGGGTGCCCAGGCGTGGCCCGTCGCCCAGGTCAGATCGCGCGGCAGATCGAGAATCACCCCGCGATTCGTCCAGTTGACGAGATTGGTCGAGGAGAAGACGCTGAAGCTGGTCGCCGTCCAGTTGGCGAAGCCGTCGGTCGTTGGATAGATGTAGTAGACGCCGTCGAAGAGCGCGATCTGCGGATCGGCGTAGAGCCCGGGCAGGACTGGGTTGTTGGTTCCCGCCAGCGAGGGGGCGTCCGCGCTCCCGGCGTCGACGTGGCCCGCTCCGCCGCTCCCACGCCCGGCGCCTCCGCCCGAGCCGGCGTTGCCACCTGAGCCCCCGCGCCCTCCTGCCGCGCCGCCGCTGCCTCCGCCGCCCCCTGCGCCGCCGCGCGCGCCGGTCGCGCCGCCCGTCGCGGCTGCACCGCCTGCTCCTTTGGTCCCGGCCGCGCCTCCGTTTCCCCCCGCGGCGCCGCCGGTCGCGGAGCTGCCGCCACCGCCCCCGGTCGCGCCACCACCAGAGCCCCCCGCGTGCGTCGAGCCGCCCCCGCCGGTTGCGCCACCCGTCGCCTGGCCGCCGCCGCCGGTCGAGCTCGCACCGCCTGAGCCGGTCGCGCCGCCGCTGCCGGTCGCGGACGAAGGCCCGGCGCTCGAGCAGCCGAGGGCCGCCACCATGACGCCCAACACCACAACGCGGGTGCTCCACCTGTGGGCTGAAGAGATGAGCATCATCCTCCTAAGGGCTGAGCGGCCCGATTGTGGTGCATTGTATAATCTTCGGACCCGCGTGGGGTTTTCATCCTGGACGGTCATGCTCGGCGATCTCCGGGGCGCGGCGCCGCTCTCGGAGGAGGTGCGTGCGGAGCTGCTGGCACTGCGCGCGGGCCCGGAGCCGGACGAGCCCTACGGGCGGCGCATGCTTCATCGTGACGAGACGGGAGAGGTGATGCTCGCCGGATGGGGCGCGGACGCCGAGTGTGCGCCGCACGATCACGCCGGCGGCGTGGGTGTGGTGCGCGTGCTCGCCGGCGCGTTCACCGAGACCGACTGGGTCTGGCGCGACGGGATCCTGACGCCCGGCCCGAGCCGTCGCTGGGGCGTGGGCGAATCGATCCCCGTCGTCGCGGGAGGGATCCACTCGATGGCCGCGCACGGCGCGGGGACCACGCTGCACCTCTACCGCCCGGCGATCTCCGGGATGCGCGTGTTCGATCCGGCGCGCCGCCAGACGCTGTCGGTGAGCGACGACTGCGGCGCCTGGGTGCCACGCAACGAGGCGCTGATCCTGGCCCGCGTCGACTGGCAGACGGCGTGGCAGAGGGAGTGACAGAGGGCGCGATGATCTGGATCAGCTACACGACGCGCTACCGCACCGGCAGCGACAAGTTCGCGCGCGCCGGCGAGACGATGCGGGAGGAGCTGGCGGCGAAGCACCCCGGCGTCGAGGTCCGCCTCGAGCCGCTGGTCCGCAAGGTGGACTTCGTCAGCGCGCTCGCGCGCATCGCCGGCGAGGGGAAGCAGCTCGCCGAGCTGCACTTTCTCGGTCACTCGGGGATGTACGGGATCATGTTCGGCTCGGTCGACTGGCCCGAACAGTTCAGCCCGCACGAGTGGCGGCAGATGCGGATCCCCTTCGCGTCCGGCGCCCACGCCTATTTCCACGCCTGCCGGACCGGACGGTGGTTCGCGCCGTTCTTCGCGCGCACCTTCGGCGTGCAGGCGCACGGGCATCACGGCTACACCACCGTCTCGACGTCGCCCGATCGGTTCACCTGGGAGCCGCTGCGCCTCGGGGGCGCCGGGCCGCTCTACCTGATCGCCTGCCCGGGGAAGCGATCGCATGGGCTGCCGGGCGCGCTCACCAAGTACCTGGGCGCGCGCGCCGTGCCGATGGAGGCGTACGCACCGGAGGAGTCCGGCGGTGACGCCTCCTATGACGCCGTGGCGGCGCTGTACGACAGGGCGTTCGCCGACATTCGGGTCCGGCGCGACGAGTGGCGCTGGCTGAACGCGCGGCTCGATCGCGCGGCGTTCCCCGGCGGGCGCCCGCGCATCCTCGACATCGGCTGCGGGACGGGGGCGCTCCTGCGCGCGCTCGCGAGACGGGTCGCAACGGGCGTCGGCGTCGACACCTCCGCGAAGATGATCGAGCAGGCGACGGAGCGGTCTGCGGGCTCGGACCAACTGCGGTTCCAGAAGATCGACGGTCCGGCGCTGCCGTTCGCGACCGGCTCGTTCGATCTGGTGACGTCGTTCTTGTCGTTTCGCTACCTCGACTGGGATCCGATCATGCAGGAGATCCGGCGGGTTCTGGCGCCGGGGGGACACTTGATGATCGTGGACATGGTCGAGCGCGCGCTCGCGTGGCGCGACGCTCGCAAGCTGGCGTTGTCGGCGGCCAAGCACCTCTTGCGGCCGGTGCGCGATCGCCGGTTCGTGCGCGACGTCGCCGCTCTGACTGGCCACCCCGACTGGAAGACGATGCTCAAGTACAACCCGATCCGCGCGCAGCACGAGTACCAGTGGTACCTGGAGAGCCGCTTCCCCGGCCGCAAGCTGGAGATCCTGAACGTCGGTCGCCGACAGCGGCTGGTGGCGTTCGACACCGGGCCGCTCGCGCCGGGCGCCGTCGCACCACTGTCGTATCCGTGAACGGGGAGATGGAACGCCTCGGCTTTCTCGACTGGGGGATCGGCGGCATCGGGATCTTCCGCGCGTTTCGACGGCGCCGCCCGGAGGTCCCCGTCCTCTACTGGTCCGACACCGGAGCCACCCCGTACGGACGGCTCCCGGCTGCCGAGCTGACCGCGCGCGTGCGGCGCGTGCTGCGGGCGATGGTCGGGCAGGGAGTCACCCACGCCGTGATCGCCTGCAACGCCGCCTCGACCATCCTGCCTAACCTCGACGAGGTGGGGATTCCGGTGATGGGGGTGATCGAGCCGGCGATCGCCATGGTGTCGCCCGCGCTCGAAGGGGTGCTGGGCGTGGTGGGCGGTGCGCGGACGATTCGCTCCGGTCTTTATCGCCGGTCGCTGGCGACGCCGCGGCGGCGGGTGATCCAGCGGATTGCGCAGCCCCTGTCGGCGCACGTCGAAGCCGGCCGCGTCGGCACGCCGGCGTTCGAACGCGATCTGAAGCGCATCCTGAGGCCGCTCGCGGGGGCGGACGCGATCCTCCTCGCCTGCACCCACTACCCGTCGGCGCGAGAGGCGTTTCTCCGCCTGGCGCCGCGGGCGTTGTTGCTCGATCCCGCGGACGCTGTGGTGGAAACGCTCATCGCCCGCTGGCGCTTGCCGCGCGGGCGCGGGGATCTCTTCGTGACGACCGGGGCGCCCGATGAGATGCGGCGCGCGGCGCGCACGGCCTGGGGAAGCGACCTCGGTCGGTGCGCCGAGGCGCGGATCGGTCAGAGCGCGCGGCGCTAGCCGAGCTCGCCAACGCGGCTACCGCTGATAGACCTCCGGATCCCAGCGCTCCATGTAGCCCTCGACGCTCGCCAGCGGCTTCCAGCCATAGCGCGCGTAGAGGCCGTGCGCGTCGCGCGTGACGAGGACCCAGCGGCGCAGCCCCTGCAAATCGGGGTGGGCGACGATGGTCTCCATCAGCAGCTTGCTGAGCGTCGCCGTCGAACAGGCTGAAGCAGAGAGAGTTCGCGATCGCGCGTTCGAAGACGTCGCGCGGGATTCCTCTCGCCCAGTATGACTGCGAGAGGAATCCGTACACGATCTCCTTGTCGATCTTCGTCAGATCCGTCGTCACGAAGCAGGCGCCCATGCGCGTGATTCTAGAGCGTGACGACCAGTCCCGCCTGGGCGCCGATCTCCATGACCTTCTCGTCGATCGTGGTCGTGCCGGAACCAGCGGGGGTCTGCGATCGGGCGCCCGAAAAGCTGATGTCGAAGGTCGGGCCGAAGGTGAAGGCGACGCGCGGGGCGACGGTAAAGACGAGCGGGGCCTCGACCGTACCCGCGATCAGATCCGAGGTCTGCGAGATGTCAACGCCGCCGCTGGTCGAAGCGCTGCTGGAGACGTAGATGATGCTGATTCCAGCCCGGGGCCAGAATGAAATCGAGGGGGCGAGGTGTGCGACGTAGCCGATTCGCGGCGTCACCACGACCCCGGTGAACGACTCGCTGGTCTCGGTCCCCCCGGTGGGGGTGATGCTTTGAGACCCGTGAAAGACGGCGAGCGACGTCCCGAGGCTCAGACCCGGCGCGACGAAGACGTCGACCCCCGCTCGCGGGAACGAAAAGGCGGTCACCACGGGGCTCAGTGGATTGCTGAACAGGCTGAAACTGGTGGCGCTGCCCGTCTGCTGGTCGACGCCGCCCACCGATTGTGTCTCCTTCACGTAGTCGAACCCGAACGCGCGCTCCAGGGAGACAGCCCAGTGCCCAGGGTCGCCGACCGTCGGCGCGCTGGACGGCTCGTCCGCCGTTTGCGCGCCCGCGCGCGCACAGAAACCAAGGACCAACACCAATGCAAACGAACCCACAGATCTCTTCATCGCGTGAGCCTCCACACCCAACGGGGTGCGCCCGAGTCAACTTTTCGGCGTTGGCGACTGCAATTGTCGGGCCTCGCGGACCTCGGAGGGGTGACGCGCGACCAATGGCTTGAAACGAACCGATTTTGCAATTGATGGTGCCGCCATTGCTGTCCCGATCACGACAATGATGTCCGGTTTTCACCGGGCCGTGCACGGAGCGACCTCCTGGTGTCGCCATCCGTGCACACGTTGTCGCCCTCCGGCTCAACTGTTGGCGGAGGATTGCCGCTGCGATCGGCGACGCTTTGCTACAGCCCGAACGACCAATCGACGATGCCGCGCTGGTCGTTCGAGCGCGGCGACTCGGTGTGGGTCTCGCGGTACTCGAGCTTGATGGCGCTCCAGGTGCTCACGTCCCAGCGCACGCCGGCCGCCACCTCGGCGTACCGGCCGAGAAGCTGGGGGTTGGCGGGGTCGGGGAATCCGGTGGGGAAGAAGAACGGGTCGCTCTGGATCTGGCCCGCCCGGATTTCGCCGGTCGCGTAGGGAGAGAAGTCGCCCAGGCGGTAGGCCAAGAGCCCGAAGCCATCGAAGGTGTTCCAGGTCTGGCCTTCGGCCGTGTGCAAGATGTCGTAACCCTCGGCAATGACTGTCAGCTCGGGGGAGCGATAAGCGAGGTAGGCGTTTCCGATCCACTCCGGGATCGTCACGTCGGGCAGCGCGGGTCGAATGGTGGCGTCGGCCGGCGCGATGCGGTCGTAGAGGCCCGAAAGGCCAACCCGCAGATCGCGCGCGCCGAATCCCTTGAATTCAACCTTGAACAGCACCGACTTCCAGAGGTTGGTGTCGTCGCCGAGACGCACGTTGTCGACGATGTTGCCGCGGCCGTTGGCCAAGGCGGCGATGAGCTCGATCTGGTGCTCCCCCGTCAGCACGCGCCAGCGCCCGGTGGCGCCGACGGAGTGGATGGGGAGGATCCCGCCCTGATCCTCGAAAAGAACGACGCGCGGGCGGTTGACCGGCATCTGCAGCCAGCTTCCGTGGTGGAAGGCGTTGTTCCAGTAGCCGAGCTCGGTGTGCGTGCGCCCGGCGTCGATCGAGAACCTGTCGGTGTGCCAGCCGACGAACATGCGTTCGAGGTCCAACCCGGTGTCGCCTGTGGCGGGATCGGTCTCGAGCGCGATCTCCGACATCGCCAGCAGCGGTCCGGAACGACCGGTGACCAGAAGATCCAGCGTCCCGAGGGCAAAGGCAGGACGTTCCGGTGCCGCAGAGTTGATGTAGAAGGCCGCGTCGCCGAAGATGTTCAGCGCCACGCGGTTGTTGATCGTCGAAACCGCGATCTCGTCCATCGTTTGCGGCGCGACAGCTCGCTCCTGCCCCGCCTGCGTCGACGCGGGGACGACCGCCGCCGGAGGGAGCGGCGTGACAGGCAAGGGTGCGGACGGCGTCGCCGGGGCGGGAGTCTCACTCACGTCGGCCGGCTCGAAATGCTGAACTTGATCGGCGCCGCTTGGGGCAGGCACGGAGGGGGAGGGTGGCGGAGGCGTGGGCGCCGGCGAATCGGTTGTTGGCGTGCTGGGCGGCGCTGGCGCGGGCGCCGCAGGTGCTGTCTGCGCGCGCGCGGAGAGTCCCGCTCCGAGGAGAAGCGCGAAGAGTGCAGCGCTCGGGCTTGGAACGCGCAAGCTCAGTGGAGGTTGAACGGGTAAGAGATGACCGCGGGCCCCCCCACCGGCGCCGGAAACTTCCAATCCTGTACGGCGCTAACGATGCAATTCTCGACGAAGGTGCTCCCCAGCGACGAGCTCTCCACGGCGGCCGACGTTACAGCGCCGGCCGCGGAAACAGAAATTCTCAACGTCACGCGCCCCTTCAGCTCCGGATAGTCCATCTTGCCCCGCTCATAGCAACGCTGAACTTCACCGAGGTGGCTGCGCACGGCCGTCTGTGTCTTCGCCGGATCGAGCCCGGCTGCGCGGGCGGCGGCCGCGGGCTGCCCGCTCCCGACAGCGAGCGCTGGGCCCGGCGCCGGCTTGGAGGCCGCCGACAACTCGGTCTTGACGACCGGTTGACGCAGCGCCGCGGCTGCTGGCTGCTCCTCGGGCGAGGGACGCTCGGGCGCGTTGGCTTTTGGGGCCGGTGCGCTGTCGGTGGTCTCGGCGCCGGTGGTCGTCTTGGTCGGGTGGCCTACGATGCGGTGGTGTCTCGCGGGGACGGACACCGGGTGCTCGACGTCGGCCGCGGGAGCGTCGTCCGTCGGTTTCTCGCCGAGCGCAACCAGCGTCTCCACCTCGGAGGCGTCGACCACGCCATGGCCGGGCGGAAGCTCCGCGGTCAGTGTCATCGGCCGATCGAAGGTGATCCAGAATCGCCGACCTTCGCGCTTGGGCGCGGTCAGCTCGACGACCTCGGGCTGCGATCCGGGCTTCAGATCCTGCGCGAACGGCAGCGCATGCGATCGCCCGCGCAACGTCACGCGTGCCTGCGGCGTCACCGACTCGACGGCGAGATGGATCGCGACGGGCGCCTCGGGCTCGGGTTTGGGGGCGACGGGAGGCGCGGCCGGGACGGGGGCCTGCGCGACGACCGGCGGCGGCGCGGGCGCCCTTTCCAATCTCCGACCGGTAATCAAGACCGCGAGCGCAGCCGCCGCGAGGACGCCGAGCGCGCCGTACATGATCGGCGCCCGCAGCGAGCTGACAGGGGGCGTCGTGGGCGGAACAGTCGTCGGGGGAAGGGTCGTCGGCGGGTCGACCGGCGTCGGCGAGACCTGCACCGGGGGATTCGGCACAGAAACCGGGCGGGCCCACTCCTCCGCCTGCCCCATGATCCCGGGGATGAACCCGCTGCTGAAGGTTCGCGAGCCGAACCTCTCCAGCTCAGTTCCGAGCTGCCGCATGGTGGAGAACCTGTCGGCAGGGGCCTTGGCCAGCGCGCGCATCACGATCGCCGTGATCTCCTCGGGAATCCCCGGTCGATCGAGGGGTGGCGGCGGTTCGAGGACGATCTGGGTGAGCAGCGACTGCAGCGGCATCCGGGTGAACGGCGGCTTTCCCGCGAGCATGTGGTACAGGATGACGCCGAGCGCATAGACGTCGACGCGCGCATCGATCGCTTGCGGGTCGGAGATCTGTTCGGGGGACATGAACTCCGGCGTTCCCATGGTCAGCCCGCGTCGGGTCTTGGGCGCGGTCTCGCTCGCCGACAGGAACTTGGAGATTCCGAAGTCGAGCACCTTGACGTGGTCGGGGTTTCCCTTGCTCTGGGTCAGGAAAATGTTCGCCGAGGTGAGGTCCCGGTGGATGACTTCGCGCATGTGGGCTGCGTCGAGCGCGGAGGCGATCTGAATCCCGATCCGCGCCGAGCGGCGCACCGACAGCGGTCCGTCGCTGGCGATCTCGTCGCTGAGCGTGTGCCCCCGCAGGTACTCCAGCACCAGATAGGGGACGTGGCCCGGCAGCTCGCCATAGTCGGTGGAGGCGACGATGTTGGGGTGCCCGAAGGTCCCGACGGCGCGCGCTTCGTTGATGAACCGTTCGACCAGCTCGGGATCGCCGGCCATGTCGCGGTGGAGGACCTTGATCGCGACCGTGCGACCGATCTTTACGTGCGTCGCCTCGTAAACGACGCTCATTCCTCCGACGGCGATCTCGCGGATGACCTGATAGCGGCCGTCGAGGAGCTGACCGACTAGCCGTTCGGATTCGGAGGGATTCGCCACTGGGCCCTGACCCACCATCTCGGCGGGCAGCGAAAATCCTACATCGTTCCTGCTTGGCGCCGAAATCCCCCAAGATCGATCGAGACGAGGTGCGTCGTGTTCGGGTGGTGGGGCGTCGTTAGCTCTGGACTTCTCCGAGGATCCGTCCGTCTGGGTCGAGCAGGACGACGCGGCTGTCGTGGAAGATATGGACCTCGTCGGCCATGTCGATGATCCGGACGCGGAGGAGGTCGGCGAGGCGGAGGGTCTGCTCCCGACCGCCCCGCAGAAGGCTCCACGCCGCGGGGAGGTGATGCTGGGTCTTGAAGCGCTGCAATTCGGCAGGGGTGTCGCTGGCGGGGTCGAGGGTGACGAGGACGAACGCCGCCGATCGCCCTTCGGTCTGCAGTCGCTTGTCGATCCGCAGCAGCTTCTCGATCGTCAGCGGGCAGGTGCTGGTGCACGAGGTGTAGACGAGCGTGACGACCACGAAGCTCCCGCGCCATTGGTCGAGCCGCACCGGGGCGCCGGTCTCATCGTTCCAGATCCAGGGTTCGGCGAACAGCGAACGCTCCGCAGTCGCGGGTGAAACCTGGACAGCGGGGCGCGGTGCGCCGTCGCCCGGGAGGCAGCCGAGCGCCGTCGCCCAAGAGAGGGCGACCAATGTGGCGAGCGCGCGAGCCATCGTCTCCATACTGCCACGTTGGGCCTGGAACCCGCTGGTGGGACAAGGTCGGCCATCTCCCCACGCGGGCCTGCAAGTTCGCGTCGCGAACCGTAAGCAGGACGACGTCTGCGGCGGAAAATTGCCGAATTCCCCAACGCGCTCAATGTGCGCCGTTCCGGCGTCGATGATGAGCCTCGCAGGGGGGATGGTGGAAGCTCTCGAGATCCGGCCCGAGAAATTCGGGCGCTACATTCTTCTCGATCGCATCGGCGCGGGCGGGATGGCGGAGGTGTTTCGGGCGGTGATGCCGGGCGTGGAGGGGTTCCAGCGGACGTTCGTCGTCAAGCGGATCCTGGCCGAGAGGGCGCAGTCGCCGTACTTCGTCGACATGTTTGTCCAGGAGGCGCGCATCAACGCGCTCCTGCACCACCCGAACATCGTGCAGGTGTTCGACTTCGGCAACGTCGGCGGCACCTACTTTCTGGCGATGGAGTACGTGCGCGGGCGCGACGTCTCGGAGATTCTCCGGCGGCTGCGCAATCGTGAACGTCCCTGTCCGGTGGGGGTGGCGGCGTTCGTGGCGCGCGAGGTGGCGGGGGCGCTGGCCTACGCCCACACGCTGGCGGGCGCGGACGGCACGCCGTTCAACATCGTTCACCGCGATGTCAGCCCGTCGAACATCATCTGCCTGCGGGCGGGCGGGGTGAAGCTGCTCGACTTCGGGATCGCCAAGGCGCTCGGCGAGCCCGAGGTCGAAAGGACCGGTCACGGCCTCTTCAAGGGGAAGCTTTCGTACATCGCGCCGGAGCGGATCAAGGACCTGCCTGTCGACGGCCGGGCGGATCTGTTCTCCCTCGGCGCCGTCTTGTGGGAGATCCTGGCGGGGCGGAAGCTGTTTCGGGGGAAGAGCGATTTCCAGACGCTGAAGAACGTGGCCGAAATGGAGGTGCCGGCGCCGTCCTCGATTCGCCCCGACGTCCCGCCCGAGTTGGATCGCATCGTTGCCCGGGCGCTGGCACGCGATCCGGCGGAGCGCTACGCGACGGGGCAGGAGTTGGCCGACGATCTGGACGAGGTGCTCGAGGCGCTTCGCCACCAGCCGAGGGCGCTGCCCGATCTCCTGCACGAGCTGTTCGGCGCCGAGTTGACCTCGCGTCAGATTCCGACGACGGCGCTGACCGCCGAGATGCTGGCCGCCTGCCGGGCCGACCTCTCAAGCACGAGCGCGAGCGCGACGGGGCCGACGCCGATCGACGTGCGGCGGTCAGCCCAGCCGGCGCGCGAGCCGGACGAGTACAGCATCTCGATCGGGATGGTGGCGCCGGTGCGCCCGCCGTCGCGCTGGCTCTCATGGGTCGCCGCGAGCGTCGGGACCGCCACGCTGATCCTGTTGCTGGTGGCGCGGGGCGGGGGCGCGCGCTCGCAGGGGGCGACGCTGCCGCCGCGTCCGCCGGCTCCTGTCGGCGCCGCGCTGCCGGAGCCGGCGTCCGCGCCGGAGATCAAGATCGACTCGCCGGCTGCCGGGGTCTCGCGAGCGACTGAGCCGGATGCGAGAGGGAAGGTCCAGGCGCCGCAGCCGGCGCACCGCGCGCGTCGGTCGGACCAGGGGCGAATCGCCCGCGGTCTCTCGGTCGATCCGTTCGCCGAGGCGGCCTCGCGGGTGGGTCAATGACCGGCCTGCGGCGCGCGACACTTTCGGCCGTCGTCGCGCTCGCGGTCGGTTTCGCAGCGATCGGGTCGATGCCCGCGAGTGCCGCGCCGACTGCGGCCGAGCGGGAGGCGCGTGACCGGTTCGACGAGGCCGAGGCCTCCTACCGCGCTGGCCGCTACCCGGAGGCCCTGGCCAAGTACCAGGCCGGCTATGCGGCGATGCCGCTCCCCGGGTTCCTGGTGAACATCGCGCAGTGCCAGCGGCGGCTCGGAGATCTCAAGACCGCGCGGGCGACGTACCGCGAGTTCGTGCTGGTGGCGCCCGACTCGCGCCTGGTGCCCGAGGTCGAAACCCTCATCAAGCAGCTCGACACCTTGATCGCCGAGCTGGCGTCAGGCGGGTCGGGGGCGACGGCGGCGGAAGTCGGCGCCGGCGGCGCGGACGTGCACGCGAGCGACCCCTCCGCGCCTCGGCTCTCGCTGGCGCCGGCCGCACCGGTGGATGCCCCGACGCTGCTGGCCGCACCGGCGCCGGTCGTCACAGCGGCGCCGACGCGTCGCTCGCACGCGCGCTGGTGGATCTGGGGCGGCGTCGCGGTCGCAGCTGTCGCGGGGGGCGTCGCGACGGGAATCGCGCTTTCGTCGCCGGGGACGACGACAATCCGTGCGGGGTCGCTGGGGACGCTCGGTCGCTAGGACCAGACGACGATGCGATTCACCATCGACCGCTGGCCAGTCGCTGTCGCGCTTGTCCTCGTCTCCGCGACGGCCTGTCGGAGCCCAAGAGAGGTTCCCGAGGCAGGCGCGGTCCTTCTGGAGGTCAGCCTCGCGCCAGGCGCCCAGACGCCCGATGAGATCCGTCTCTTCGTCTACGACGACACCGGCGTCCTTTGGAGCGACGTGCGGGTTCCGGCCCAAGGTCCGCTCGTTCCGCAGAGCGCGACCGAGCTCGGGACGATCCTAATCCAGCCCGGCGTGACCGTCGGCGATCTGCGGGTCGATGCACACGGGCTCTCCTCCGGCGCGCTGGTCGATGAGGGGACGCTGAAGATTCCGGCGGCCTCGCTGGGGGGCGGGACCTTCGAGGTGATGCTGGCTCCGGCGCTCCCGGCCGACAGCGATGGGGACGGCGTCCCCGATCCGATCGACGACTGCCCGGCGGTGCCGGATCCCAAGCAGGCCGGCTGTTCGACCGATGGCGGCATCACCGACGCGGCCATCGGTCGTCGAGACGCCGGGGCCGACGGGCGCCCGGATGGGCCCGTCGTTCGCCCGGACGCTGGTCGCCCAGATGGCGGCCGGATGGACGCTGGTCGGGACGTGCCGCCCAAAGCGCAAGGAACGTCGTGCGGCGCCGCCCGCGAGTGCGCCAGCGGCTTCTGCAAGGACGGCGTCTGTTGCAACAACGCCTGCACCGACGCCTGCAACAGCTGCTCGACCGGCAAGTGCACCGAGGTCAAGAACGCCACCGACGCTCCGGAGTGCATCGCCCCCATGTCCTGCGACAAGAAGGGGAAGTGCGTCGCCACCTCCGGCGGCGGCAACTGAGGTCGGCGCCGCGGTTTGCCCGTTGGCCAGGTGATAGGGTATCGGCGTGCGGGCGCGAACCATCTCGGCGCGGATGGTCCTTCGGATCGTCGAGTTCTGCCGCGCGCGCGGGCATGACGCCGACGCGCTCTGCCGCGACATCGGGCTGACCCCGGCCGCGCTGGCCGAGCCGGACGCGCGCGTCGGGTACGACGTGGCCGCCGTCGTGGGTGAGCGCGCCCTGGCGCTGACCGGCGACGACAACCTCGGACTGCACCTCGCCGAGGACGTTCGCGACACACGGCAGTTCGACGCAGGCCTGCTATTGCTGATGGCCAGCCCCACGGTCCGGGTGGCGCTCGAGCGCATGGTCCGCCACCAGCGGCTCTGGGGCGACGGCGACCGGGCGACGCTGCTGCGTGTGCCCGGCGGATTGCGGGTCCGCTACGCGCTGCGCGGAACGACCGGTGCCTATGCGCGACACGCCGACGAGTGCGCCATGGCGGAGATTTCCATCGGAATTCGCGTCCTCACGGGAGAGGACCTGCGGCCGCGCGCGGTGCGTTTTCGCCATCCGGCGCCGAGCTCGCTCGAGGAGCACCGGAGGCTGTTCGGCTGCCCGCTCGCCTTTCGCGAGGTGCACACGGAGCTCGAGCTCGACGACGCCGTCTGCGACACGCCGATGCAGCACGCGAACGCCGCGTTCTTCGCCGTCTTCGAAGAGCAGGTCGTGCGCGCGCTCGCCCGTCTGCCCGCAGCACCCGGCGCGTCGGAGAGCGTGCGGGCGGCAGTGCGGGCGGCGCTCGCCTCGGGCGGCTGCACGCTGGCCGGCACCGCGCGCGGGCTGGGCGTCAGCACCCGCACGATGCAGCGCCGGCTGGAGGCGGAGGGGACGACGTTCGCCGCGGTCGTGGATGCTCTGCGCCGCGAGCTCGCCTGCGCGTATCTGGATCGGCGCGTGGCGATTCCGGAGATCGCCGCGTTGCTTGGCTACGCCGACGGGACCGCGTTCCACCATGCGTTCCGCCGCTGGACCGGGTCGACGCCGCTCGCTTACGCCAGCCGCGCCGCCCGGGATTGACCGGGCTCGCGCTGACGGCGCGCGCCGAAATCCTGATGGCGCGCGCCAATTCGAAACCAGCGCGCCCCGCGTCTGTCCATACCGGTCATGAATCCGATCTCCCCTGCCGGCCCGGCGTCGCGCGCCGACGGCGTCTACCTCTACTTCGCGCTCGCCTGCGCCATCACCTGGACGATGGCCTCGCCGGCGGCGTTGGCCTGGATGCACCACCAACCGCCAGTGCCCCTTGCCGTCGCCGGCGCCGGGTTGAGCGCGTTCGGTCCGCTGCTGGCCGCGCTGGTGGTGGCGGGGCGACAGAGGCAGCTGCGCCAAGTCTTTGGTCGCTGGCGCACCAGCCCAGCGTGGGTGCTGGTGGCGTTGCTGGGGGCGCCCGTCGTCCACCTGATCGCTACGGCGCTGTTCGTCGCGATCGGCGGCCATCCGGATCGCTGGTTTCATCCGCCGAGCACGCCCGAGGCCGTCGCCGCGCTGGTGGTGTTCCCGCTGGGCGAAGAGTTCGGGTGGCGCGGCTTTGCCCACCCGAGGATGGTCAGCCGCTACGGCGTCGTTCGCGGCGCGCTCATCGTCGGCCTCGTCTGGGGACTCTGGCACCTCGTGTACACGATCACGCCCGCGGCCGGTGGTTTCGACCCGATCGAGCTGGCGATGATCATGACCGAGCTGCCGCTCTATGCGCTCCTCATCGCCTGGGTCTTCGAGCGGGCCGACCGCAGCATGGCGGTCGCGATCGCCTTCCACGCCGGCGCGCACCTCGACCACATCGAGCGCGCGCCGCGCACCGATCTGCGCTTGCACCTCCTGCACCTGACCGTGCTCGCCGCGTTCGCCGGAGCGGCCGCCTGGTCGCTCTCGCGGCGGGCGGCGCGCACGTCTGTCGTTGAGGCCGCCTAGCGGCGCCGCGTCGCGATTGCGCGCTGCGCCGCGGCCGGGCACGATGGCGCGATGTCGGAGAAACGGCCGGGAGCTTGGGGCCGCCGACTGCGAATGCTCTTCGGTCTCCTCGTCGCTTCGCTGGTCACGTTGGTGGTCCTGACCTGGATCTCGACCGACCACTTCCGTTCGTTCGGCGGGGCGCCCGCCGGAGAGCGGCTCGAACGAATGCGCGCGTCCAAACAGTTCGTCGGCGACAAGTTCCAGAACGCCGAGCCGACCAGCCTGATGGTCCAAAGCTCGTACTGGAACGCGTTCAAACTGTGGCTGTTCGGCAAGGAGATGCGGGTGCCGTCCTGTCCCCTGCCGATGGTGACCGACACGGCGGCGCGCCTGGCGGTGCCGGCGGCGTCCGGGCTGCGCGTCACCTGGCTCGGGCACTCGAGCACGCTCATCGAGATCGACGGTGCCCGGATCCTGACCGACCCGATGTGGGGCGAGCGCGCGTCGCCATCGCGCTGGGTCGGCCCGAGCCGGATGCACCCGCCGCCGCTGGCCCTCGCCGATCTGCCGCCCGTCGACGCCGTTGTCATCTCGCACGAGCACTACGACCACCTCGACATGAGGACGATCGAGGCGCTCGGCGCTCGCGGCGTCACCTTCCACGTCCCTCTCGGCGTCGGCGCGCACCTGGCGGCCTGGGGGATTCCAATCGCGCAGATCGTCGAGCACGACTGGTGGCAAGAGGCGACAATCGCCGGCGGCGTGCGCATCGTGTCGACGCCGGCGCGTCACTTCAACGGGCGCGGGATCCCCTGGCGGGTCGGCGCGCTCTGGACCTCCTGGTCGATCGTCGGGCCGCACCACCGGCTGTTCTTCAGCGGCGACACCGGTCTCACCGACGGGTTCACCGAGGTGGCGCGGCGCGAGGGGCCGTTCGACGTCGCGATGCTGGAGATCGGTCAGTACCACGAGAGCTGGGGGGCGATTCACCTCGGGCCGGTGGGCGCGCTCGAGGCGTTCGCGCGCCTCGGCGCGAAGACGCTGATCCCGATCCACTGGGGGACCTTCGTGCTGGCTTACCACGCCTGGTCCGAGCCGGCAGAGACCCTGGTTGACGAGGCGCAGAAGCGCGGCGTCTCCGTGCTGACGCCTCGCCTGGGCGAGCCGATCGAGCCGGTCACGGCGAGCGGTGCCGCGGCGCCGCCCTCGACCACGACGCCCTGGTGGCGCGCGCTGCCGCCGATCGCGCCGAAGTGCCCCGATTGAGCCCTGACCGATCGAGCGAACGATTCACGGTCTGCTATAGAGAGGCCGGATGAGGTTGCCGGATCCGGGATTCTTCCGCGTCGGACGCGCCTCCGCCGCGGTTGCAGGCGCGACGGTCGTCGCCCTTTCGTTCGCGGCCGAGGCCGAGGCGCCCCAACCGCCAGCGCCCGCGCCGGAGAAGATCGCCTTGGGCGAGGCCGTCTCTCGCGCGCTCGGCCGCAACCCGTCGGTCGCCGTGGCGCTGGCCGAGATCGATCGCGCCGACGCGTTGATCAAAGAGGCCCGCTCCGGCTGGTATCCGACGTTGAACGCCTACGCCGCCTACACCCGCCTCGACCACGATCGCGTCGTCAACGGCGTCCGCGAGCTGTCGGCCAACGAGGTGGCGGCCAATCTGACGTTGACCGTGCCGCTGGTTTCGGCACCGGCCTGGATCAACACGCGGTTGGCCAGGGACAACCGCCGCATCGCCGAGGCGACCGCGCTCGACGTGCGCCGCCTGGTCGCGCAGTCGACGGCGCGCGCCTACCTGACCGTGGTCACCCAACACCGGCTGATCGCCGCCGCCGAGACGGCGCGCACCAACGCCAAGGACCATTTCGACTACGCGCACACGCGGTTCGTCGGCGGGATAGGGCGCAGCATCGACGAGGTGCGGGCGCAGCAGGATCTGGCCAGCATCGACGTTCAGGTGCAGGCGAGCTACTTCGGCCTGGCGCGCGCGCGCGAAGCACTTGGGGTGTTGCTGGCGGCCTCGGCGCCAGTCGATTCGGTCGACCAGGTCGACCTCGGCGCCATGCCGTCGCTGGTGAGCGCTCTGCAGGAGGCGCCCTCGCGGCGCCCGGACATCAAGGTCCTTTCTGAAAAGGTGGTCACCGCGAAGCAGGCCTCTGACGACACCTGGGCCTTCTACGCGCCGTTTCTGACCCTCGTCGGTCAGCCGTTCATCCAGCATCCGCCCACCGTGCTGCAGCCGGGGACCGGCTGGCAGGCTCAAGTGGTCCTGTCGCTCCCCATTTACGATGGCGGCCAGCGGACGGGCGTTTCGCACGAGCGGAGCGCGCTGCTCGCCGAGTCGCGCGCCAACCTCGACGCGGGGCTGCGGCAGGCGCAGTCTGATGTGCGGGTCAGCTTCGAGGAGATGCTGCGCGCCGACCAGGGTCTGGCCTCGGCGCGCGACGCCGGCCGCCTGGCCCACAAGGCCTACGACCTGGCGACGCTCGCCTACCGCGCCGGCGCCAGCACCAACATCGAGGTGCTGGACGCCGCCCGCCAGGCCCGCGACGCCGATACCGCCACCGCCCAGGCCGAGGACCTGTCGCGCCAGGCGCGGCTCGACCTGCTGGTCTCCGCGGGCCGGTTTCCGTAGACGGCCGGAGGGCAGAGGCTCGGCTGTCAGACGTCCCGCTGTCGCGCGCCGAAGATGGCTGTGCCGACGCGGACGATGGTTGCCCCCTCGGCGATGGCGGCTTCGAGGTCGCCGCTCATCCCCATCGACAGCTCGCGGAGCTCGACGTGTGGGCGCGCGCGGGCGGACTCCCGATCGCGCAGCGTGCGCAGCGCCGCAAAGTACGGGCGCGCGTCGTCGGGGTTTTCGGTGAACGGCGGGATCACCATCAGGCCTGCGCAGGTGACGTGCGACATCGCGGCGAACCGGTCGAGCAGCGCCGGCAGATCGCCGGGCGCGATGCCGCGTTTTTGCCCCTCGCCGGCGACGTTGACCTGCACCAGGCAGGCTTGCGGAGCGCCGCGCGCCTCGATCGCCTCCAGCAGCGCCGCCGAATCGACGGTGTGCGCCAGCGCCACCTGCCCGGCGACGTACTTGATCTTGTTGCTCTGCAGCGGGCCGATGTAGTGCCACTCGGGCGGGTGCGGCAGCGTCGAATCTTGGGCCAGCGCCGCCCGCTTGTCGCGCAGCTCCTGCGCGTAGTTTTCGCCGAACGCGCGCTGGCCGGCCGCGAGCGCGGCGCGCACGTCGTCGGCGGTCATCTTCTTGCTGACCGCCAAGAGGCGCACGGAGCCGGACACGCGGCCGGCGGCCCGCTCGGCCGCGGCGATCCGCTCCCGAACCTGGGCGAGCCCGTCCGCGATCGCCTCCGCGCGCGTCATCGGTTCCATCAGTCCCAATCAGTCGATCGACGAGACGCCGAAGCCCAGCGCCGGATAGCGCGACAGCGCGCCGAGCGCCAGCAGATCCGCCAGCACCTCGGCGAGCGGCAGGCCGATCACGTTGGTCAATGACCCGCGCAGCTCGGTGATGAAGGCTGCCGCGATCCCCTGCACGGCGTAGCCGCCCGCCTTGTCGCGCCACTCGCCGGACGCGACATATGCGTCGACCTCCGACGGCTGCAGCGCGCGCATCGCGACCATCGTCGTGACCGCTCGGTCGAGCCGGCGCGCGCCGAAGCGCAGCGTGTAGGCGGTGACGACCTCGTGCCGGCGCCCCATCAGCCTCCCCAGCATGGCGCGCGCGCCCTCGGGGTCGGCGGGCTTGCCCAGGATCGCGTCCTCGATGACCACCGTCGTGTCAGCGCCGAGGACCGCCAGCTGGCGGTCGGGCGACAGAACGTCGGCCACCGCGTCGCACTTGGCGGCGGCGACCCGGCGTGCGTAGTCGCCCGGTTTTTCGCCAGGCTGCGGCGTCTCGTCAACGTCTGCAGGGACGACCTCCAGCACGAGGCCCATGCGCTCCAGCAGCTCGCGCCGGCGCGGAGACGCCGAGGCCAACAGGAGATCGGGCAGCTCGGGCGTCGACGACATCGGCGGGGCTTCTACCACGCGGACAACCTTGGCGAGCGCCGTCCGAGAATCCGGGGCATGCGCGCCCGGGTCACCCTTCTGGTTCCTATCCTCCTCACCTCTTTCGATGTCGCCTGCACGCCCCAGACCGACCTCACCAACGTGGCGGCGACCGGCGCGACCCCACCGACGCCGACCGGGCCGGCCGGCGCCACGCTGGTCGCTCCGCCGGCCGGTGCGACGGGGGTGCCGCTGAATCTGGCGGGCATCGTGGTCCGCTTTCCGGCGGCCGTCAGCTGGGAGACGGGAGGCCTCGTCGTGTGCAGCGGGCAGGGCGCGCCGGTGCCGGCGTCGGCCCCCGCCGAGACCCCCTGCAGCGACGGAAGGGGCGGTGCCTGCTATCGCGTCGACCTGGCGGGAAGTCTGCCACCGAGCGCCTCGTGTGCCGTCTCGATCGCAGCGGGGGCGATCGACGTCAGCGGCGCGGCGGTGGTTGCCGGGACGATCGGCGTGTTCGAGGATGCCGACGCGCCCGACGTGACGCCGCCTGTTCTGTCGGGCGTCGCAGTCGCGTCGGCCGGGCCGTGCCTCGACGTCGGCTTTGTCACCGACGAGCCGTCGACTGGAACCGTCGTCGTCCGGGCCGGCGGGGTCGAGATCGACACGCCGGCCGGTGCAGGAGTGACCAGCTTCGACGTCGGCATTCCGCTCGGATCGCTGCCGCCGTCGACGGCGGCGACCGTCACCGTCCAGGCGACCGACCTGGCAGGCAACACGGCGGCTTCCGCGCCGCTGGCCTTCACGACGCCGGTCGCGCTGCCGCCGGTCGCCATCACCGAGGTGCTGGCCAATCCGGCCGGCCCAGAACCGCAACAGGAGTACGTCGAGCTGCGCAACCTGGGAGATGCCGATGTGCCCCTTGCCGGGCTGCGGCTGCAAGACAGCAAGGGTGGCGACGATCTGCCGGCCGAGACACTGGCGCCTGGCGGCTACGCGCTGGTCGTCACCGCCACGTACGATCCGAACGAGGGGAGCGATCCCTCTCCGCGCGCCGGGACGCTGTTGCTGCGGGTCGACACGCGCCTCGGCGCCGATGGTCTGTCCAACTCGGGTGAGGCGGTGCAGCTCGTTCTGGGGGATGCAGTCGTCTCCAGTTTCGGCGGCTGGGTCTCGGTCTCGGCCGGAAGCTGGAACGGCCACGCGGTCCACCGGTTGGTCCAGACCGCCTGCGACAGCTCCAACGCCTGGAATCACACCCCGCTGCCACCCACGCCCGGATCTGGTCCGCCGTGAGGAAAAAGTTGGATTCGGGCGGGGGGCCAGTGACTATGATAGGCGCCATGTCCGGTCACAATCGCTGGAGCAAGATCAAGCACAAGAAAGAGGCTTCCGACTCCAAGAAGTCGAAGGTCTGGACCAAGCTCATCAAGGAGCTGACCGTCTCGGCCCGCTTCGGCGGCGGTGACATCAACGGCAACCCGCGCTTACGCACGGCGGTCGAGAAGGCGCGCGGCGAGAACATGCCGAACGACACCATCGATCGCGCCATCAAGAAGGGGACCGGCGATCTCGAGGGGGTCACTTACGAGGAGTTCAACTACGAGATCTTCGGCCCCGGCGGCACGGCGGTGCTGGCCGAGATCATGACCGACAACCGCAACCGGACGGCCGGCGAGGTCCGCAGCCTCATCGCCCGGCACGGCGGCAACCTGGGCGCCTCGGGCTCGGTGGCCTACATGTTCAAGAAGCAGGGGATGGTGGTCTACGAGGCGGCCGCCGTCGACGAGGACAAGGTGACCGAGCTGGCGATCGAGCTCGGGGCCGAGGACATCAAGACCGAGGGGGAGTCGCTGATCGTGGTGACCGACCCCAAGGGGTTCGAGGCGGTCCGCGAGGGGCTGAAGAAGGGTGGGCTTCCGGAGCCGCACTCGGCCGAGGTCACCATGGTCCCGCAGACGATCGTGAGGCTGGTCGGCAGGGATGCCGAGGTCGCCGTGAAGCTGGTCGCGGCGCTGGAAGACAACGACGACGTGCAGAACGTCTATTCGAACATGGACGTCGACGAGTCCGTGCTGGAGAGCGTCGGCTGAGCGCGCGGACGGAGCCGGGCTTTGCCCGGCGAGGTCCATCGCGGGAGGGTGCGGGAACCCTCCCAGGGTTCCCGCGTGTGAATGTCCGGACGGAGCCGGGCTTTGCCCGGCGGAGTCCATCGCGGGAGGGTGCGGGAACCCTCCCAGGGTTCCCGCGCGTGAATGTCCGCATCCTCGGCATCGACCCCGGGTCGTTGCGGCTTGGATATGGGGTCGTGGAGTGCGCCCGGGGCGGCGCCACGGTCGCCTACATCGAGTGCGGCGTCATCTCGGCGCCACCGCGCGATCCGCGCGCCGTGCGCCTCGGCGAGATCGGACGGGGGCTGCGCGAGCTCATCGAAGAGGTGAAGCCGGACGTGGTGGCGATGGAGGAGGCGTTCTTCGGCGTCAACGTGCAGTCGACGCTGGCGCTCGGCGAAGCGCGCGGCGTGGCGCTGTTCATCGCCGCCGAGCACGGGCTGACGGTGACCGGCTACCCCCCCGCGACCGTCAAGAAGTCGGTCGTCGGCCACGGGCGCGCGACGAAGGAACAGATCGGCTTTCTAGTGCGCTCCCTGCTCTCGCTGCGCCGCACGCCGGAGCCCGACGCCGCCGACGCGCTGGCCATCGCCATCTGCCACGCTAGAAGCATGCCGCCCGAGCGACGGCCTCGCGTGCTGCGGGGCGGGCGATGATCGCGTTTCTGCGCGGGGAGCTCTTGGAGATCGACGGCGAGGCGGCTGTCGTCGACGTGGCCGGCGTCGGCTATCAGGTGCTGGTAAGCGCTTCGACGGCGGCGGCGCTGGCGGTCGCTCCGCGCGGGGAGACGCGACTTTACGTCCACACGCACTTCGTGAAAGACGAGCCGCTGCGTTTGTATGGGTTCGCCGAGGTGGGTGAGCGCGGTCTCTTCCAGACGCTCATCAGCGTGCAGGGGGTCGGGCCGCGCGTGGCGCTGGCGATCCTCGCCGGCATCGAGCCGGGCGAATTGGTGCGCGCCATCGCCACCGGAGACGTCGGCCGGCTGACGCAGGTCAAAGGGGTGGGGCGCAAGACCGCCGAGCGGCTGGCGCTGGAGCTGCGCGAGAAGATCCTGACCCTGCCGGTAGGGAAGGGTGTCGTCCTCGCGCCGGCGTCGTCGCGCGGCGAGCCGCCGAGCGGCCCGCTTGGCGACGTGTACGGCGCGCTGGTCCAGCTCGGATACAAGCCGGGCGAGATCGAGCCGCTGCTCGAGCGCCTCGACCCGGCGCGCCCCGTCACCGATCTGGTGCGCGAGGCGCTGGGCGCGCTGCGGAGGCAATAGAGCGTGGCGCGCAAACGACACGAGGACGAGACAGGTGAGACAGGCGAGCCGGGCGAGCCAATACCGCCGGCGCGCGTGCTCGCGGCCGGCGCCGGCGAGAGTGCGCGCGATCTCGACGACGACGCGGCGCTTCGCCCGCGCAGCTTCGCGGAGTTTATCGGACAGAAGAAGGTGGCCGACAACCTCGCGGTCTACGTTCAGGCGGCCCGCAAGCGCGGCGACGCGCTCGATCACGTGCTGCTCTCCGGGCCGCCGGGGCTCGGCAAGACGACGCTCGCCTATCTCCTGGCGCGCGAGATGGGCTCCGAGGTGCGGGTGACCTCGGGACCCGCGCTGGAGCGCAAGGGCGATCTCGCCGGCATCCTCACCTCTCTCGGGCGGGGCGACGTGCTGTTCATCGACGAGATCCACCGGCTGCAGCCGGTGATCGAAGAGTCTCTCTACCCGGCGATGGAGGACTTTCGGATCGAGCTGGTTACTGGTACCGGCGCCGGGGCGCGCGCCATCCCGCTGCCGATCGAGCGCTTCACCTTGGTCGGCGCCACCACGCGCACCGGCCAGCTCGGCTCGCCGCTGCTCTCGCGCTTCGGAATCGTCGAGACGTTTGCCTTCTATTCGGCCGAGGAGCTGACGACGATTGTGCGCCGGTCTGCGCGCCTCCTGGAGATCCCCATCGACGACGCCGGCGCCGAAGAGATCGGCCGCCGCGCGCGCGGGACGCCCCGCATCGCCAATCGGCTGTTGCGTCGCATCCGCGACTTCGCCGACGTGCGGGGTGACGGCCGGATTACCCGCGAGGTCGCCGAGTATGCGCTCGGACGGCTGGAGGTCGACGCCGCCGGTCTCGACGCCGGCGATCGCCGCATCCTGTCGACGATCGTCAAACGGTTCGACGGCGGCCCGGTCGGTATCGACTCGCTCGCCGCCTCGCTCGCCGAGGATCGCGACACGCTGGAGTTCGTCTACGAGCCCTACCTGATTCAAGAGGGGTTCCTGATCCGCACACCGCGCGGCCGCCAGATCACCCGCCGCGCCTACGACCACCTGGGGGTGACGCCGCCGAGCCGCCCGCAGGGGACGCTCTTCTAGCCGGCTGCTGATTTGGACGGCCCGGAGCCGCCGGAGGATAATCCCCCCGGTGAGCGCATCGACCGTCGCCACGGGCTCACCGACGGCATCACCGCTTTCCCGTGCGCTGGAACAGCAGCGGGCGCGGGCGGGACGGATGCTGGCGCGCGTGCGGCTCGCCGGCGTCGGCACGATCCTGGTGCTGGTTCTGGCGGTCGCCTACGTCGGCGCGCAGGCCGACTGGCGGGTGATGGTTCCGGTGTTCGCGACGTACGGCGTCGGCGCGGCGCTGCTGGCGGCCGCCGTGCGCCGCTCGGACCGGGCGGCGATCTGGGCCGGGTTCGCGGTGGCGCTGCTCGACGTCCCGTTGGTCTTCGTCGCCCAGTGGCTGTCGGTGCCGGTGTCGCCGTCACCGGGCGGCGTCGCGGGGTTCGCCCTGGGGATCTTCGTTCTGTTGGTTCTGCTGAGCACGCTGTCGCTCAGCCGGCGGCAGACGACGCTGGTCGCCGCCGTTTCGGCCGTCGCCGAGGTGCTGCTCCAGCGCGAGGCTGGAATTCGCCCCGGTGCCTGGGTGGCATCGGTCGTGGTGCTCGGCTGCGCGGCGGCGGTTGCCGCGCAGCTGGTCGCCCGCGTGCGCGCGCTGGTGGGGAACGTCGCCGAGGAGCAGCGCAAGCGCGAGCGGCTCGGGCGCTACTTCTCGCCGTCGGTCGCCGAGCGTCTGCAGAGCCATCGCGACGGCGAAGCGAAGCCCGAGGCGCAGGAGCTGACCGTGCTCTTCTCGGACATCCGCGACTTCACGGCGACCTCGGCGGCGCTGCCGCCCGGCGAGGTGGTCCGGATGCTCAACGAGTACTACGGCCGGATGGTCGACAAGGTGTTCCAACACGGCGGCACGCTGGACAAGTTCATGGGCGACGGGATCATGGCCTACTTCGGCGCGCCGATCCCCGACGCGGACCACGCCGCCAACGCGGTCGACTGCGCACTGGCGATGATCGACGAGCTCGACGCGCTCAACGCCGTCCGCGCCGCCCGCGGCGCGCCGGCACTGAAGATCGGTGTCGGTCTCCACACCGGCGTTGCGGTGGTGGGGGACATCGGCTCGCCCGCGCACCGCCTCGACTACACGGCGATCGGCGACACCGTGAACGTCGCCGCGCGCATCGAGGGGCTGACCAAAGCCGCCGGCGCGCCGATCCTCGCGTCAGAAACTACGCGCGATCGCGCCGCCGGCCGCCACGCCTTCCGGGCGCTCGCGCCGATGGCCATCCGCGGAAAGGCCGAGCCGGTGACCTTGTTCGTTCCCGAGCGCGTCCGGCAGCCCGATCGGCATCGTTAGAGAGCGAGCATTCCGGTGAACGCGATCCGCGCCGGGCCGCGCAGCCGCACGCCGGCGTAGTCGGGCGCCACGGTGATGGCCAGCGTGCCGCCTGGCAGGTGCACGGGCGTTTCGGCGCCGGGGACGAGTCGCTCCTCTAAGCAGGCGGCGACGACGGTCGCGCAGGCGCCGGTGCCGCAGGCGAGGGTGAGGCCGCTGCCGCGCTCCCAGACGACCAGATCGATCTCGCTGCCGCGCACGCGCGCGAACTCGACGTTGGTGCGGCGGGGGAATCTGTCGGCGACCTCCAGGGTCGGGCCGTAGGCCTCGGCCAGCACGCGCAGGTCTTCGTCGCTGTCGATGAAGATCACCGCGTGCGGATTCCCCATCGACACCGCGGTGAATCGAAAGTCGCGATCGCGGGCGCGGATCGCCTCGCGCAACGCGCGGGTGTCGCCTGTAGGCGCGAGCGGGATCTCGCTGCGGATGAGGCGAGGGCGCCCCATCTCCTCTGTCACGTTGGTCACCACGCCGTTGACGACCTCTAGCGTGCAGGCGAGCACGCCGGCGCCGGTCTCAATGTTCAGCGTCGGCCGTCGCAGCGCCGGATCGGATTCGTAGAGTACCTTGGCGACGCAGCGGAGGCCGTTGCCGCACATCTCGGCCTCGCTGCCGTCGGCGTTGAGCACACGCATGCGCGCGTCACCGACGGTGCTCGGGAGAATCGCCAGGACGCCGTCAGCGCCGACGCCGAAGTGGCGATCGCAGATCTCGCGGACGACCGCCGCATCCTGAACCTGCGCGGCCGCGGCCGCCGGAACGCCCGGGCGCAGGTCGACGACGACGAAGTCGTTCCCGGTCCCCTCGGCTTTTACGAACGGAAGCGGCATGGTGCCCGCCGGGTAGTCTACGGGGTTGCGGGAGCCGCTGCCGGCTCGGCGGGCTTTTCGGCCTTGGCGGGCGCATCGGAGGCGGGCGTGCCGTCGGCGGGCGCGGCGTGCTTGCGCCTGCGCGTCGTCGCGGCCGGCTTTCCCTCCGCCTTTCCTTCGGCCTTGGCCTTCGCGGCCGGCTTGGCCTCGTCCTTGGCGGACGCCGCAGGCGCCAGAGGGGCAGTCGGCTCGCTCTTCGGGGGCGCAGCCGGCAGGGCCGCTCCGGCCGCGGCGCCGCCGGTCGTCTTCTGGATGCTCTCGCGCGCCTTCTCCAGATCCACCTTCAGCTTCTCGGCGCGCGCGTCGTCGGCCTTCTTCTCCACCGACTTGCGCTCGGCCAGCTTCTGCAGCCGCCGCGAGTCCTGCTGGCTGGAGAAGTGCGCCAGACCCAGGGAGGTCAGCAGGAAGAGAAACGCCGTGATCGACGTGAGACGGGTCAGGAAGTTCCCTGCGCCCGACGAGCCGAAAACAGTCTGGCTGCCGCCGCCGCCGCCGAAGGCGATCCCCATGCCGCCGCCCTTTCCGGCTTGCAGCAACACGACCAGGATCAGGAACAGGCAGACGATGACGTGAAGGACAGTCAGAAACGTAATCATGAAGCGGAGCCCTCTTTTACAAGACGAATGAACGTTTCGGCCACCAGCGACGCGCCGCCGACCAAGCCGCCGTCGACATCCTCCTCGGCCATGAGCGCGCGGATGTTGTCCGGCTTGACGCTGCCGCCGTAGAGAATACGCAGCTTCGGCGCCAGTGCAGGTGCGCGCATGGCGAGGCGCGTTCGAATGAAGTGGTGCACCTCTTGCGCCTGCGCCGGGGTCGCGTTGCGCCCCGTGCCGATCGCCCAGACCGGCTCGTAGGCGATCACGATCCGCTCCAGCTCGGCGTCGGTCATGTCGACGAGGGCGCCGTCGAGCTGCGCCTGGATGCGGCCGAGGGTCTCGCCCGCGTCGCGCTCGGCGAGCGTCTCGCCGATGCAGATGATGGGGGTGAGGCCGGCGCGCAGCGCGGCGCGCGACTTGAGGTTGACCGCCGCGTCCAGCTCGCCGAACAGCTGCCGTCGCTCGGAGTGGCCGAGAATTACCAACTTGCATCCGACGTCGGCGATCTGCGACGGGGCCACCGCACCAGTGAACGCCCCTTTTTCCTCCCAGAAGCAGTCCTGCGCCGCCACCATGACCGGGCCGTCTTCGAGACGCTTGGCCACCGCATGGAGCGCCGTGAAGCTGGGCGCGACGGCGACGTCGACGTCGCGCACCGACGCCACGCCGTTGCGCACGTCAGTGGCCAGCGCCAACGACTCGGCGATCGTGCCGTTCAGCTTCCAGTTGCCACAAAAAAATGCCCGCCGCGTCCGCGCCATTGAAATCCTCGTTTAGCCGTCTTCTAACTGTCCTGTAACTGTCTTGTAACTGTCTTGCAGCTGTCTTCTAGCCGGTTTCGAGCGCCGCCAGGCCGGGGAGCTTCTTCCCCTCCAGGAACTCCAGCGAAGCGCCCCCACCGGTGGAGATGTGTGTGATCTTGTCGCCAAGGCCGCTCTTGTGGATCGCGGCGACCGAATCGCCGCCGCCGACGACCGACAGCGCACCGGGCGCACCGGCCACCGCCTTGGCCACCGCCATCGTACCGCCCGCGAACGGTTCGGATTCGAACACGCCCATCGGGCCGTTCCAGAAGATGGTCTTGGCACGGGCGATCGCGTCGGCGAAGCCGCGGGCCGTCTCCGGGCCGATGTCCAGCGCCGCCAGATCCTCCGGCACCATCATCGCCTGGACCACGCGCCCCGCGTCCGACTTGATGCCGGCGGCGGCCACCACGTCTCGCGGCAGCAGCACGTCGACGTTCGACTCTTCGGCCTTCTTGAGGAAGGCACGGGCCAGCGCCAACTTGTCCTGTTCCACCAGCGAACGACCCAGCTGGCCGCCCTTCGCCTTGAGAAAGGTGTTGGCCATCGCGCCGCCGATCAGCATCTGATCAACCCGGTCGAGCAGGTTGTCGAGCACGCCGATCTTGTCCGAGACCTTGGCGCCGCCGATGATCGCCACGAACGGCCGCTCGACGTCGTCGAGCAGCTTGCCGAGGAACTTCACCTCGCGCTCCATCAGGAGGCCCATCCCCTTGGCGGCGACGAACTTGGTAATCCCGGCCGTGGAGGCGTGCGCGCGGTGCGCGGTGCCGAAGGCGTCGTTGACGTAGACGTCGGCGTAACTGGCCAGCTCCCGCGAGAACGCTTCGTCATTGGCCTCCTCGGCGGGGGAGAAGCGCAGGTTCTCCAGCAGCGCCACGGCGCCGGCGCGCAAGTCGTTGACCACCTTGCGGGCGCCGTCGCCCACCGGTTCATCGGTCAGCGAGACGTCGGCGTCGAGCAGCTCCGCCAGCCGCGCGGCCACCGGCTCGAGGGTGTATTTCTTATCGACCTTCCCCTTCGGGCGCCCGAGGTGCGACGCGAGGACGACGCGCGCCCCCTTCTCGATCGCCAGCTTGATGGTCGGCAGGCTCTCCCGAATACGGGTGTCGTCCGACACCTTTCCGTCGGGGGTCAGCGGGACATTGAAGTCGACACGGATGAAGAGTCGCCGACCGGCGATATCCAACTCCGAAATCGTCTTGATGCCCATCTCGAAAAGTCTCGTTTTTCCAACCGCTGCAACGCTTTGGACAAAAAAAAGCGCGCCCGGTCGGGGCGCGCGAAGAATGCTAGAACAGGCCTGGAAAAGCTAGAAAATTAGTCCAGATCGAGGTCCGTGGTGACGAGGCTGATGATCTCGCTCGCCAGCGCCACAATCTGTTTCGGCTCGTAGCCGTTTTCGCGGAGCTCCTTGTAGATGGACTTCGAGAGAATCTGCAGCGCTTTCTCTCGGTTCGGAGCCGGGGCAGTCGGAATTACAGCGGCCGCCTGCGCATTAATGTTCGTGACAGATGTCGTTTGGGTTACGGCCTGTGCCATTTGGAACCCTCCTCCCAGAAGGTCGCGCCGAGTTGTAGCACGGGATATGCCAGAATTAATTGCCGCATAACCAATTGAAAAGATTAACTACTTATCCACGAAACAAGACTCTGGCGCGAAGCCGGTTACGCACCATGCGGTCGGGCTTCGCGGCGCTCGAAGGAGTGGGAGCCGTGTTTTTCTCGACGAACAGACGTGACCAGGGCGTCACAGGAGGGTCTGCGCGCGGTCCGGCGCGATCGGACCGGGGTGCGAAAGATGTTTTGCATGCGCATCCCCCGTGCTCGTTTCTCGCCTATCGATCTCCTCGTTCTCAAATGGGCTGCTATGCTACGGCTCCGAGGTCAGCCGTGAAACAGTCCCAGTCGATCGAGATCGCGTATCTCATCAACGGTGAGGTCGTTTCGGTGCGGCGCCTGTCCAGACGCAGCGAGTGGCGCAGCGCGCTCGCGGCGTTCGGTCTGGTCGCCCTCATGTCGTCCGCGGCGGCGGCGGTCGTCGCGGTGGCGATGCTGGCGGCACACCGGGTGCTGTTCATCCCCACGTATTTCGGTCTTTGGGCTGCGGTCTGCTTCGGCGCCGCGACGCTGGCGGCGACGCGCGCCGCCCACCGTGCCCGCTCGTACAACATCGGGGCGGCCATCGACGACGATGCGTTTTCCGCGCTGGCGCTCCCGCTCGTCCGCCGCACGCCCGCTGGCTACCGACTGGCGATCGTTCCTGGCTTCACCGGCCGCATCGACGGCGACCGAGCGCCGATGGCGGTCGAGGGGCTGGCGCGAGGAGAACGCGGGACCGACCTTCCGCTCGAGATCGGCATGCGCGCCGAGGTGGTGTTCGGCCCGGCGACCTTCGTGGTGCGCGCCTTCGCCGACGTTGGGCAGGCGCCGGCGCTGCCGGCCGGTTTCGTCCGCCGCTTCGCTCGCCGTGCGCTCCTGCCGCTGGAGCTGGCGGCGCTCGCCAGCATCTTCTGCGCGGTTCCCGTCGGCGCGCAGATCGCCGACGCCGACATGAAGTCGGCCATCTCCACGCGTGCCACGCCCTGGGAGATCGAAAAGGCGCTGCGCGCCGAGGCGCAGATGCAGGCGCGCTCGCTCCACCAGTGCTTCGACGTCCTGCCGATCTCCTGCCAGCACTCGGGCTACGTCGGCGTCGGCGTGTCGTTGTCGCGTGAAGGGGAGATGCGCGATCACTGGATCGCGCGTTCGACCTACAGCGCCGACTGCCCGGTCGAGCAGTGCATGTCGGACGTGGTGTCGACCTGGTTCTTCGAGCCGCTGCCGGCGTCGATGCGCGTGATCCTGCCGGTGCAGGTCCTGCGCACCGACAGGCCGCTGCCGTACGGACAGGCACGCGCCGCTGCGGACCTGCAACGCACCACCGCACGTCAGCAGGTCGCGAGCAGCGTCAATTGAGCGAGGGCCACTCCCCGAGGAGCTCGCCAGAGCAAGAGCGCCTCGACGACCTCGAGATGATCGAGGCCTGCTACGCCTTCCCCGGTGATTTCCCGCTCGCGGTCATCTCGCGCAACGACCCGGCGGTCGTCGACGCGGTGATGGCGGTCGCCACCGCCGACGGGCGCGAGCTGCGATCCCACCAGCACCAGGAGTCGTCGGGCGGCAAGTACGTCAGCCACCGCCTGGAGGTGCGTGTCGGCAGCGCCACCGAGGCGTTCGCGCTCCGCGCGCGGATTCGCGCCATCGAAGGCGTGCGGACGGTCCTCTAACCAATTTCCTGGCGCCAGCGACGGGAGACCGCGACGGCGTCGCGGTAGCTAGCGAGCTCTCTTCCTCGGCGCGCGTCGTCCCATCCGAGCTCGCGGGCCGCCAGC
>Ga0209890_10000071_pt1 | contig 46965 bp, 46 predicted proteins | sample OrgsoiDNA2013049_FD_185799 | JGI IMG/M metagenome (GOLD analysis project Ga0209890, IMG submission 185799) | Permafrost soil microbial communities from the Arctic, to analyse light accelerated degradation of dissolved organic matter (DOM) -... | ecosystem: Environmental > Terrestrial > Soil >... | reverse complement strand
ACCAACAGGTCTTGCGCCGGGTTGCAGCTGTTCCCAGGGTTGGCCGGCGCGGCCGTGTAGGGGCAGGGCTTGACGTTCGCCACGAGGCAGCCGTTGCAGACCTGGACGGGAAACTTGAACGGGTCCGACTGCATGCTGGTGCCGCTGTTGGTCGTCCCCAGCGCCTGGATCTGCAGCTCGACCGTCAGCGACGGATCGGCGCCGATTCCGCCGGCGGCGACGAGTTTCTCGGCAAGCCCGACGGGGAACGCGGCCACCGCGGCGGAGAGCTGCCCGCCGCCTGAAGAGATGCCGCCCGACCAGGGAATCTGGTAGTGCACGAGCGAGCTCCCCTTGACGCTGTCGAACGCCGTCTGGATCGTCGCCGCGGGAGGGGAGTCGATCCACTTGATGTCGACCTGAAAGCCCGAGAGCTGAATCTCGTTGGGGTCGAGGCTGCCGTTCGCCGAGGAGGGGAGATTGTTTTCGATCAGCGGGAACACGAAGTATGCGGACCCGAAATCCGGCCGAACGATGCTGAGGTCCAGCGTTCCTTCGCCCTGATACACGGTTGGATTGACGGGGATGGAGCAACCGCCGCCCGAGGTGATCGGAACCTGATCGTTCAGGATCTCGAACTGTCCGGGCGTGCGGCCGCACGCCGCGAAGCCGAGAGAAAACGTCACTGCGGCGAGCAGGCGAGGTCGACGAAACATCGGGCGAAGCGTCAGACGCGGATTCATTTCATGGCTCCAGGGCAGCGCACACGCTGCGCGCGAACGAAAAGGGAACAACATTTGACTTGCGGATCAGATCCGCGCTCAATTGAAACCGATGGTGAGGAATCCCCGGCTGATGCGACTCGTCGACGATTCATCGGGAGCCACCGCCGCCGAGTATGCGCTCATCGTGAATGCCATCGCCGGCATCATCGCAGCCGTAGTGTACGTTGTCGGCGCGAAGACGAACAATCTTTACAGTCGGGCGAGCTACTCGCTGCGCGACGTCGGCCCTCTTGAGCTTGGGTACCGGTTTGTAGGTGGAAAGCCGACCCGCGGCCTCTTGCTCCCACCGTCGATCAAGGAAGAATATTCCTAAAGGTTGTTTTCGCGCTCGTCGATAGCAGTGTCAGGGCACTCACACGAATTTCGTATGTAGTGCCAGAAGGCGCCCGAATGATGGTCGGTCTGATTCGGGCACGAAACGACCTGACCAACCCCCCCCGAAGGAGACAATCCAATGCTCAAGAATGCACTCAAGCTGTTCAGAGACGAAGAGGGCGCCACGGCTGTCGAGTACGGTCTCATCGTCGCCGCCATCGCCGGCCTCATCATCGCCGTCGTGTTCGTGCTCGGTAAGAAGGTCAACAACACCTTCAACAATGTTCAAAGCGCGATGCCGTAACACTCGCCCCGAGAGCGCCCGAGAGCGGGGATCGGAAACGATGTCGCACGATAGATGACGCTTCCGATTCCCCACCTCGGTCCGCTCTGTTTGGGCTTGGCTGTTGCAGTCGCCTCTGACCTCCGGCGTCGACGAATTCCGAACGCGGTCTCCGCGTTCGTCTTTTTCTCCGGCCTGGTGGTTCGAGCCATCGACCAGAGCTATGGGCAGGCGCTTTCGGGCGTGGGCGCGGCGGCGCTGGTCGTCGCCGCGCTCTACCGCCCGTGGCTCATGGGTGGGATCGGTGGTGGCGACGTGAAGCTCGCCGCAGCGACCGCGGCCTGGGTGCCGTTCGCGCGGCTTCCGTGGTTCGCGCTTTCGGCAGCCGCGACCGGAGGTCTGTTCGCGGTGATCTATTATTTTCGGGCGCGCGCGCCAGCCAGGGCCGAGATCCGCGCCAACCTGACTCTGACGGTGCTCCAGAACGAGCTTCCGGCGGTGCCTTCGCACCGGGCGGGACATCTTTCACTTCCGTATTCGCTGGCAATCGCCTCCGGCGCGGTCGTCGTATTTCTGTTTGTTCGGTGATCCAAGGGTGACCGAAGAAGCCGGCTCAGCCGTCCTGGCGCGCCCATTTTTCCGCCTGCTGGAGCACGCCACAGTCTTGATGCTTTTCGCCAATCGTGCGAGCTTGCACAGTGAGGGGTGATCCGGTTTCTGTGCTTGCGGCGTCTAAACTCTACGGCGCAGTCCGTCGATGATGCTTTCTATGCTCTGCCCGCGCTCAAAACGCGCGGACGCTGGAAGCACTCTTTTCCTAGGAGCTGCCCTTGGCGATCAATGAATCTATGGGACCGGGTCGGCTGCGCGCAGCAGCTGGATCCTCGCGTCGCTCCGGTACACGGGCGGCGCTCTTCTGGGCGTTCACACTGATCGCTGGCTTGGCCTCCGCGCTCTTCATCGCGCGGTACCTCGATCACCGGCCGGGCGGCAACGCCGTCCCGATGGCCAAGATCGTCGTGGCAGCCATCGACATGCCTCTGGCTGGGAAGATTCGACCGGAGGATTTGAAACTGGCCGAGTGGCCGGCCGACCATCTTCCGATGGGGGCGGTGCGCGATCCGAAAGAGGTCGTCGAGCGGATTCTGATCTCGCGCGTCCTCGCCGGCCAACCGGTGCTGCCGGGCATGCTCGCTTCCAAGAACGCAGGGAACGGGTTGGCCGCGCTCATCCCGCCCAACATGCGGGCGATGGCCGTTCGGGTCGACGACGTCGTCGGCGTGGCCGGCTTCATTCATCCGGACGATCGCGTCGACGTGCTCGTGACCTTGCATCCGAATCGTCCCGGCGGAGAGACGACCACCAAGGTCTTCATGCAGAACGTGAAGGTGCTCGCCGTCGGTCAGGAGGTCGAGGCGAACGATCAGGCACGCATGCATGCGAACCCAGCGACCGTGGCGACCTTGCTGGTTTCACCGCACGACTCTGAACGACTGGCCCTCGCTTCTTCCGAGGGACGGTTGTTGCTGACTTTACGAAGCTGGACCGACTCACTCCCCGTCGACACCGGTGGTGCTGTCGCCGAGGAGCTGGTCGGTGACCCGATGGGGGCGGCCCCCGCCAAGCCGCAGGAGGGGGCAGTCCCGCGCCCGAGCGGGCCGGTCGCGGTGCGGAGGGGGCGCGGAAAGCAGGTGGCGGCCGCGCAGCCGCCGGCGCTCCCCTCCGAGCAGCCGAAGAGGGACGTCGTGGAAATTCTGCGCGGGGATCGGTTCGAGCAGCGCAACTTTTCAAAGGGAGACGGCCGCTAGTGAAGACGAGGACTGCAGTCGCCGCAGCATCGTTGTCATGCTTGATGATGGTCGGGGCGAGCGCTGTCGCTGAGTCCGGCCTGAGCTCGGTCCCGTCGATCCGGATCGAGCGCGAAGTGGGCGCGGTCAGAAACCTCGCGCTCGAGACCGGCCAGAACCGCCTGCTGATCCTGACCGAGCCGATTGGACGCGTCTCCGTCGCTGATCCGCGCGTCGCCGATCTCAAGGTGATCACGCCGGTGCAGCTGCTGCTCACGTCGCGCGGCGTGGGGACGACCGATCTGACGCTCTGGAACAAACGCGACGAGCCGCTGGTGCTGGCGCTGCAGGTCACCCGCAACCTCGATCGGTTGAAGACCCAGCTCGCCGAGCTGTTCCCCGAGGAGAAGATCACCGTCTCGGCGGCCGGCGATCTGGTGGTTCTGTCCGGCGAGGTCTCCGACGTGCGCGTCCCGGAGCGCGCAGCCGAGGTCGCCCAACTGCACGCCGAAAAGGTGGCCAACCTGATCAAGGTGGTGGGCAATCAGCAGGTGCAACTGGAGGTCAAGTTCGCCGAGGTCTCTCGCGCCAGCCTGCGCCAGCTCGGGATCAACTTCTTTCATCAGGACGCGGGCGGGAAGTTCGTCGCCGGCATGGTCAATCCGGGGCAAGCGGTCGACGGATTCACCGCCGTTCCCGGCACCGGCGGTGGTCTGACGCCCTCGGTGCAAGGACCGGCCGGAACCGGTTTCTCGCTCTTCTTCTCGGGCCTCCCCACCTTTCCGTTCAGCGCGATCTTGAACATCCTCGAGCAGAGTGGCCTCGCCAAAATGCTGGCCGAACCGACGCTGGTGGCGCTCTCCGGCCAGGAGGCGAAGTTTTTGGTCGGCGGCGAGTTTCCCGTCCCGGTCGCGAGCAGCCTGGGTGCCGTCTCCGTGCTGTGGAAGAAGTTCGGCATCATCTTGAACTTCACCCCCACGGTGATCTCCGATGGCGCGCTTCACCTCAAGCTGTCGACCGAGGTCAGCGACGTCGACCCTTCGCGGTCGGTGACCATCGGCGGAACCTCGATCCCGGGTCTCACCTCCCGACAGAGTGAGACGACCGTGCGGTTGGCCGACGGTCAGAGCTTCGCGATCGCCGGCCTGCTGTCCGACCGGATTCAGTCGACGATCAGCAAGATCCCCCTGCTCGGCGACATTCCGATCCTTGGCGCGCTGTTCCGGTCGGTGAACTACCAGCGCAACGAGACCGAGCTCCTGGTGGTGGTGACGGCGCACCTGGCCAAGCCCGTCGCACCGCATGACGCCCCCCACCTTCCGACTGAGAACGAGCTCAATGACCCGAACGACATCCAGCTTTTCCTTTTCGGCAGCGTCGGTGGCGGGCATGCCGACGACGGCAGCGCTACAATGAAGCAGGCGGCGCAAGGAGATACGAAGGAAAGGACGCCGCTCCGGACGGCTCTTACGAACCGTGGCCCCTCCGGCGAGATTGGGTTCATTCGCTGAGAGACGCAAGACGATGTCGAAACCAACGGTACTTTTGCTTGGAATGGACGACGCGGAGCAGGCCGACCTGCGCCTCGCGCTCAAAGATGTCGCCAACGTCGTCCGTTCCAAGACGCCCGCCGAGCTGATCGCGGACGAGTACCGGAGCATCAATCCCGGTGCCGCCATCGTCTCCGTCAAGTCGGACACGCCCCAGCGGTTCGGACTCATTCACAACATCGCCGCCGCCGGCGGGATCGTCATCGTCGTCTCGGAGAGCAAGGATCCCGAGCTGATCCTGCGCTCGATGCGGGCCGGCGCGCGTGAGTTCGTGCTGGAGAGCGATCACGAGGAGCTGCGACTGGCCGTCCGGACGCACGCCAAGGTCACCTTCGGCACCGGTGATCTCGGACAGGTGGTCACCGTCTTCGGCGCCAAGGGGGGCGTCGGGGCGACCGCCATCGCCACCAACCTGGCCGGGGCGATGCAGCGCCGGTCGTTGCGCGTCTGCCTGGTCGATCTGGATCTCTATCTGGGCGACGTACTGGCGTTCCTCGATATTCCGGGGAGCTACTCCATCACCGACGTGCTCGCCAACATGAGCCGCCTCGACCGGGAGCTCCTGGCCACCTCGGTGACCAAGCACCGCTCGGGCGTCAGCGTGCTCGCCCAGAGCAGCAAGGTCGAAGAGGCCGAGCAGATCAAGGGGCCAGACGTGACGGCCCTGCTGGAGTTCCTGCGCCGAAACTACGACTTCGTCATCGTCGACGGCGTGCGCGGGTTCGACGAGCTGTCGCTGGCGGCGCTGGACGGCAGTCAGCACGTCTTCATGACGTTGACCCAGGACGTCCCGGCGGTGCGCAACGGCCAGCGCTGTCTGGAGCTGTTCGGGCGTCTGCAGTACGACCAAGGGCGCATCAAGCTACTGCTGAACCGCTACACCAAGGCCTCCAAGATCACCGTCGACGTGGTGGGGGAGACGCTGGGGCAAGCGCTCACCCACACCATCAGCAACGACTTTCTCCTGCTGATCGACGCCATCAACCGGGGCGTCCTCCTCACCGAGGTGGCCCCCCGCGCGCGGATCACCCAGGACATCGAAGGGCTCATCCCGCATCTCCTGCCGGAGAAGGCGCCGCGTATGCGTCGCCAGAGCCTGCTCGGAACGCTGTTCGGAAAGAAGGTCGCCGATGGGACTACGTGATCGCCTGATGAAGAACGAGCCGTCGACCGGCTCCTTTTCGGCGACCGTGCCGCGCACGCCGAGGCCAGCCACTTCGACGCGTGGGGCCCCACTCGCCGCTCCGGACGCCCACCACGAGCTCAAACACGAGCTTCATCAAAAACTGATAGAGAAGCTGGATCTGCAGACCATCGAGCGCCTCCCGCGCGATCAACTTCGCGACGAGCTGCGCGCGATCCTGAACCAGCTGCTCGCCGCCAGCGACCTGCCGCTCAACCGCGTCGAGCGCGAGCAGATGGTGGAGGAGCTGCTCGACGAGGTGACCGGCCTCGGGCCGCTCGAGCCGCTGCTGGCCGACACGACCATCTCCGACATCATGGTCAACGGCTTCAACACCGTCTACATCGAGCGGTTCGGGAAGCTAGAGCTGACCAACGTGCGTTTCCGGGACAACGCGCACCTGCAGCAGATCATCGTCCGCATCGTCTCGCGGGTCGGCCGCCGCATCGATGAGTCGTCGCCCATGGCCGACGCCCGACTTCCCGACGGCGCGCGTGTCAACGCCATCATCCCGCCGCTCGCGATCGACGGACCCGTGCTCTCGATCCGGCGCTTCGGTGGCTCGCCGCTGCGGATCAAGGACATGGTGGCCATCAACAGCGCGACGCCAGAGATGCTGGCCTTTCTCGCGGCCTGCGTGAAAGCCAAGCTCAACTGCCTCATCTCGGGTGGTACCGGTACCGGCAAGACCACCATGCTGAACGCCCTGTCGTCGTTCATCCCGGAAGGGGAGCGCGTGGTCACCATCGAGGACGCCGCCGAGCTCCAGCTTCAGCAGCGACACGTCGTGCGGCTGGAAACGCGGCCTCCCAACATCGAAGGGCGCGGCGAGGTACTGGCGCGCGATCTGGTCAAGAACGCGCTCCGTATGCGGCCCGACCGCATCGTCATCGGCGAGTGCCGTGGCGGCGAGGTGCTCGACATGTTGCAGGCGATGAACACCGGTCACGAAGGCTCAATGACCACGGTGCACGCCAACACGCCGCGCGACGCGCTCTCGCGCGTCGAGGCGATGGTCGGCATGGGCGGGATCAACATGTCGGAGGCGTTGATCCGGCAGACCATCGCTCGGTCGCTCAACACCATCATCCAGCTCACCCGTGGCACGGACGGCAAGCGTCGAATCACCAGCATCGCCGAGGTCACCGACATCCAGGCTGGCGTCATCACCATGCAGGAGATCTTCAAATTCGAGCAGACTGGCACCGATGCCGCCGGGAAGATCCTGGGTAACTTCCGCTTCACCGGCATCCGACCGCGCGCCCTCGACCGGATCGAGCGCTACGGGATCGATCCCGCCGAGATCATCAAGCCCTACCTCTAGAAAGCCGCGAGACATGCAGATCATCCTCATCGGCATCCTGGCGTTCACGGTGGTGGCGGTGATGGAAGCGCTCGTCTACACGCTGCGGTTCGTCACCGACCGGCGAAAGGACGAGCTCAAACGTCGCCTCTCATCGCTCGGCACGTCCGACGCCAAGGCAATCAGCGGCCTCCTCCGCAAGGGGAAGCTGTCGGCCAGCCCCGCCGTCGACGCCTTCCTGCGTTCCATCAGCCTGACCGCCCGGCTGGAGAGCATGCTCGAGCAGACGGAGCTGCAGATCACCGTGGCGCGTCTACTCACCTATTGCGGCGCGGGCGCCTTCCTGGGGCTGGTCCTCGGCCTCCTGAGCGACGGCGGCGGGCTGTCGATCCTCCTGGTGATCCTCTTCGGCGCGCTGCCGATCATGTTCGTGATGTTCATTCGTTCCCGGCGCAGCCGGAAGCTCTCACAGCAGCTCCCCGAGGCGCTGGAGATGATGGCGCGCTCGCTGCGCGCCGGACACGCGCTCTCGAGCGCGTTCAAGATGGTGGCGACGGAGATGCCCACCCCCGTCTCGCTCGAGTTCGGGCGCGCGTTCGAGGCGCAGGAGCTGGGGCTGCCTTTCGAGAAGGCGGTCGCCGACATGACCCGGCGCGCCCCCGACAATCAGGATCTGAAGATCTTCGCGCTGTCGGTCATCGTTCAGAAAGAGACGGGCGGTAACCTGGTCGAGATCATCGAGAAGATCGCCGACACGGTGCGCGCCCGATACAAGTTCCAGGGCAAGCTGGCCGGACTCACGGCCGAAGGGCGGATGTCGAGCTACATCGTCGGTGCGCTCCCCTTCGGCACGCTGCTGTTCCTGCTGTTCGCCAATCGCCCGTACGTCATGCCGCTGTTCACGACCGAGGCAGGGCACTACTTCCTGTTCGCCGGCGGGTTCATGTGGGTGCTGGGATTCGCCTGGATGAAGAGCATGATCAAGGTGACCATCTGATGGGCGATCTGTTTTCAGGCGTCAGCACCGAGTTGCTGATCGCGGCGGTCGGCGGGGTCGTCTGTGTGGTGGCGATCGCCGTCGGCGCCCGCAACATGCTGGGGAGCCGCAGCGACGAGGTGATGGACCGCCTCGAGCGGACCACCCACGGCATGGACCTGCTCCCGCTGGGGGAGCAGAAGGGCAATGAGAAGACGCTGGCCCGCATCGCCAGCATCCTCCGCCCGTTCGCGCGACTCGCCAGGCCGTCCGGCGGGGAGGATCTCTCACGGATCCAGATCTCGCTGATTCGGGCCGGCTACCGCAATGACAACGCGGTCGAGGTCTTTCTGGGCGTCAAGCTGCTGCTGACCCCCATCGCGATCCTGCTGCTCTGGCAGATCAACTCTCATCTGGACGAGCCGTACGAATTCCCCATGAGCTTCGCCGTGGCGCTGATCGCCTGCGCGGTGGCGTTCTTCTTGCCGAACATCTGGGTCTGGAACAAGGCCGCGAATCGCAAGCTCGGTCTCGAGCAGCCGCTGCCGGACGCGATCGATCTGCTGGTCACCTGTGTGGAGGCGGGACTCTCCCTCGACGCGGCGATGGCGCGTGTCTCACAAGAGATGGAGCTGGTGGCGCCGCTGCTCGCTTCGGAGCTCAAGCAGACGATGCTCGAGATCCAGGCGGGGGTGAAGCGCTCGGATGCGTTTCATCGGCTTTCGCACCGAACGGGCGTCGAGGATCTCAAGTCGCTCTCGGCAATGATCATCCAGACGGAGATGTTCGGGACCAGCGTTTCGCGCGCGCTGCGGGTGCACTCGGAGGGGATGCGCACCAAGCGCATGCAGCACGCAGAAGAAAAGGCCGCCATGGTCTCGGTCAAGATGACCGTTCCGCTCATCTTCTTCATCCTCCCGTCGCTGATGATCGTCGTGATGGGGCCCGCGGCGCTGATGCTCATGGGGAACAAGTAACGACCATGGCGTGCCGGCCGCTGGCGCTCACCCTCCTCGCGTTGGCCACCGCGTTCGGTGGCTGCGCGACCCCCGGCCACGCGACCAGGGCAGAGACCCCGACCGACCGGGCGCGCATGAAGATGGCCGAAGAGCTCGTCTCGCGCGGCGACTGGGCGGAGGCCTTCTCGCTGCTGAGCGAGCTCCATCAGCAGCGGCCCGAAGATCCCGAGGTGCTCACCTTACGCGGGGTCGTCTACCGCGAGCGTGGTCTTTTCGCCGACGCGGAGAGCGATCTGCGCGCCTCGCTGAAGGTGGCGCCGGCGTCGCCCGACGCGCACGCCGCGCTGGGGATCATGTTCGACATGCAGATGCGCCCGGGCGCCGAGGCGGAGCACCGGGAGGCCGTTCGGCTCGCGCCGAACAACCCCGTCTACCTCAACAACCTGGGGTTCTCGCTCTTCCTGCGCGAGCACTTCAAGGAGGCGATCCGCGAGTACGAGAAGGCGGCACGCATCGCACCGCTGTCGCATCGGGTGCGGACCAACATGGGCTACGCCTACGCGGCGCTCGGCGATCTCCCCAGCGCGGCGCGTGAGTTCCGCATGGGCGGCAGCGAGGTCGACGCGACCAACAACCTCGGGTTTGCTTACGAACGGCGCGGCGACCTGGCCAACGCCTACGACCTCTACCTGCAGGCGGTGCGCATCGATCCGACCGCGGTGCGCCCGCGCTCCAATTTGGTCCACGCCGCCCTGGTGTTGGGACGCCCGATCCCGGCCGAAGTCGCGGCGGTGCCGGCCCCGGTGGCCGCCTCCGCTACTCCCGTTGCGCCCGGTACTCCCGCTACTGCCCCCGCTTCACCTCCCGCTCTCAGCAAAGAGCCCGCAGCTGCGACCCCATGACGAGGACGATCAACATGACGACCATGAACAGGTTCCAAGGACGCGCGCGCCGCTTGTTGATCGTCCTGGCGCTGGCCGGCTTCTCGACGTTCGCCGGCGCCTGCGACCGCGCGCACCTCAGCTCCTATTACGGCCAGTCTTTCAACTCCTGGTTCGCCATGCAGCACGTCCGCAGCGAGCCGGCCAACACGGAGGCCACCAAGCGGGCCTTGACCAGCCTCGACGCGCAGGAGGCTGCCACCATCTCCAAGAACTATCGCCGCAACGTCGGAGGGGCCGACAGCCAGGGGCAGGGGCAGATGGTGATGATCGGGGGGAACCGCGGGGGTGGACTGGAAGCCTACACGCCTCCTCCTTCGGTCCCGGCCGGCCAGTAGACGCGAGAAACAACCCAGCGATTCAGAGAAAGGAAACGGCCATGCGCCCAAATCCCTGGCGGACGAAGACATCGCGGTCGCGCGAGCTCGGCGTCGCTGCCATCGAGTTTGCGCTGCTCATGCCGTTCATCGCCGTCATCGTTCTCGCGCTCGTCGACTACGGCTACTACTTTTACATCGGCATCAACGCGACCGAGGCGGCGCGGACCGCCGCCGTGCAAGCCAGCGCCACCGCCGCCGCTCTGCACGGCGGGACCGGTCCGACGGGCTGTGGCGACGCCAGCATCGCCCTCGTCACGGGCGCGGCGCCGGCGGCTCCCGCACAGGCAGCGAAGGACTACATGACCGCCCAGATGAACTCCACCCTCGGCGGCAATACCACCGCTACCGTGGCCTGCAGTACAGCCGGCTCAGGTGGCTCGGCAAAGACGGTATTTTCTGTCCAGGTTCAGGTCCTGTTTGCGCCACCGTCGGGAACCGTGCACTTTGGGCTTCCGCGATCGGGGAGCAATCTCGTCTACACGACGAAGCCGCTCTGGCGCTGGTACCCCTGAGGCCGGCGGCCTACTGGGACATCTGCCAGGTATTCGCGCCCGCGCCCCCGGAGCCGACATCCCAGGGTGCGTAGTCGCTCATCCAGACGCTGCTTCCGATGAGCGAGCCGATGGTCAGTGGTCCGTTCTGTTGCAGGTTGACGGTCCCATTCGGCGCGTAGAGCGCGCCGCCAATCGTCAGCATTTCGCCGGCGGGGCCAGTGACGGCGATGTCGCCCGGGAAGGTGCCAGTATTTGCGCTGCTGTAGGCGACGATGCCGTTGGGCGATGCCGCATTCGGGGTGATCGTGCTCGCCCTGTTCACCATGATCGACACTGTCCCGCCGACGCTGATCAAGGTTACGCCCGTCGCGGTGAAGCCGTTACCAGGATCGATCAGCTGCAAGTTGCCACTGGAACAGTAAACTCCGGCGGGAAGCGTCGGCGGGGTGGTCGAGTTGTCCCAATTGCCGGCCCCGATGGGGTTATTTGACACCGTGTTGCCTGAGGTGCAGGTCGGCAGGACGAATGGGCTGAAGGGATCGGTGAACGGGCCCCCGGTGGTGGCGCTGCCGGTCACGGTATCCCAAGGGTTCTTGCTGACGGGCCCACACCCGGCCAATGCGCTGCCGAGAATGTTCGGACCAGGGTTGCCAGTCATGAACTTGATGGATCCATTCGATTCGACGTCGCCGTGGACGTTCAGGGCTCCCTGTCCGTTGAACGTCACGCCTCCACCGCAGCCATTTCCGAGGGCCAGAATCGGCGGAGGGCTGGGGTTCTTGGTGCCGGTGGTTTGTACCCTCAGCGTCCTCGACGGGAATCCGAGCATCCTGGCGAAGAAGAGCGGATACACCGCCGTCACCGTCACCGTCACCGTCGTCGCGGTCGACGATGAGCTGACCGTGTACGCCCCTCCGTACTTGCCCGAGATGTCGCTGATGTCGCTGTTGATCGTCGTGCTGGACTTCCCTGCCCCCAGATCGTTCATCCCGACCGCCACCGCCGAATCGGCGACCGCGTACATCATCCGCGATCGGGTGTAGAGGAAGCCGAGGTCCACTGCCAATGCGGCCATCGCCATCAATGCCGTGAGCAGGGCAATGGCCATGATGGTGATCGTTCCGCTGTCGGGGCACCGTGACTCTAGAGGTTTCTTCATCGTGTCGTCATGGTTGCCTGGGCCGACCAGTTGCGGGTTGAGAAGGGGGAGAACCTGGCAGGGATGAGTGACTTGAACTGGTATTTGTTGGCGCTGTTGGTGACGCCCACCGAGACCGTCACCGCGGCCCCCACCGCGAGCGGCAAGGTGTTCGGGGTGATATCCACCTGGGTGGCGGTGAGGTGGAGCATGAGCGCGGCGTTGACGACCGCGTTCTGGACGCTCGCCGTGCTCGCGTTGCTCAACGTTGCGGCCCGCGCGCCGACCGTCACCGCGTAGGCGAGCATCATGCGCGCCACCACGAACCGTCCCCCTTCGAGCGCACACGCGATCAAGGTGAAGAAAACAGGGAACACCAATGCGAACTCGACCGCAGTACTGCCGCGCTGGCGGTTGCGTCCACGGACGCGCATGTACGGCAGACCACGCACGCATTCATTGTAGATCCACAGCGCCCAACGCAGTTCAAAATTCGGCGATGCTCGCGCGTCCGTTGGCCTGTCTGTTCGGGTGTCAGTCGCACGTACATTGGAAGACCTGACGTCGAGAATCTCTGTCAGATTCGCGGCGCGTCCAAGATTTTGGCGTGTTCTGCCGATATCATGACGTCATTCCGTCGTCGCTCTCGAACCCTCAATCGGTCCCTGCCGACAGCGGCCTCCCCAGGGACGCGGGGGGGCAAGCTGGGAACGCTCCGTCCGTCGCCGCGGCGCGCTTCGACCGCTTCCTGCTCGGCCCGTTCGCGGACGCATTCTTCTTCGGTCCGGGGGCGACGATCGTCGTTGCCGGCATGCTGTTGGCGTTGCCGCTCCTGGGCGTCGCCGCGGCGGGCGTCGCCGGGACGGTGACCGCCGCGCTGTCGTTCCTGCTGGTCGGGCCGCACTACGCGGCGACCTACCGGCGCGCCTACACCTCGCGGGAGGTCGTGCGTGCGCATCCGTGGGTCACGCTCGTCGCGCCGCCGATCCTGATCGCGGCCGCGCTGCTGGCCGTTCGCTTTCCGACGACCGTCGGTCTCGCCTACTTCGGGCTCTACGTCGGATGGTCCGGGTATCACTACTCCGGGCAGTCGCTCGGGCTGGCGATGCTCTATCCGCTGCGGCAGGGGGCGCGGCTCGAGCCGCGCGAGAAGCGGCTCATCTCGCTGCCGCTCTACGTCTCCTGGATTCTTTCGCTGCTCGGCCTCTTCCGTCTCTCGAGCTCGGCGCGCAATCCCGCCTACGAGGCCGTTCGTCACGCCTACCCCGGGCCGCCGCTCCCCACCTGGGCCGTCGCGCTCGGGCTCGCCGTCCTGGCGGCCAGCTTGACGGGCGTCTGGACGGTGGCGAGGGCGCGACGCGCACGCGGGATGCCGTTGCCCTGGCCGACCTACGCGGTGCTCTCGGCGCAGATCGCCTGGTTCACGATCGGGCTCTACCAGCCGCTGTTCAACATCCTGCTGGTGCCGATGTTCCATGGGCTGCAGTACCTCGGCCTCACGAGCTGGCACGCCTCGCGCGAGCCGGGCGCCGGCGGCCTGGGACGCTTCGCCCGCTACGTCCTGGTGGTCCTGTTGTTGGGCCTGGTAGTCAACCCCGGCCTGTTCATGATCTTCCGGGGCTCCGACGCCGGTCGGGCGCTCATCGCCGCCGCCGCCGTCACCAGCTTCGTGAACCTCCACCACTTCCTGCTCGATGGGCGTATCTGGCGCCTGCGCGAGCGTCGCGTCGTCCAGTCGATGGTCGCGTGACGCGCGGCCTGACGTTCTCGCAACTGACCGCCGGACTGCTGTTTGGCGGGTTGACTGTCTGCGCGCTCGTCATGCCGGCGCAGTCGGACACCTACTGGCATCTGCGCGCCGGCCAGGAGATCTGGCGAACGTTCCACGTCCCACTCAGCGACCACTACTCGTATACGGCGACGGGACGCTACTGGCCGAATCACGAATGGCTCTGGGAGGCGTTCTCCTACGCGCTCTATCACCTGGGCGGGATGCGACTCTTCGTCGTTGGCGGCGCGGCGTTCGCGATGGGCGCGCTGGCGATCGTCTACCGGTTGATGGTTGGAGCGACGTCTACGCGCTTCCTCCTGATGCTGTTGGGGTTCCCCCTCACGTCGGCCATCTGGGTCCTCCGCCCGCAGATCGTCACGCTGTTCATGTTGGTGACGCTGGTCTGGCTGCTCGTCGAAGAGCGGCACTGGCCGCTGCCGATCCTCTTCGTGGTCTGGGCGAACGCACACGGCGGGGTCAGCGTGGGCGGTCTGTTGTTAGCGGCGGTCACCGTCGTCGCTCTGGTGCGCGCGCGGCACGGCGACGCCGCCGACGTGCGCCGCGCCGTGCGCCTCTGCCTGGTGGCGCCGCTCTGTGCGCTGGCGACGGCGCTGACGCCGCTCGGGTTTCAGGTCTGGCACTTCGTCGGCGGTTCGCTGGCCCTGTCGCGGAAGAACGGGATCACCGAATGGCAGCTCACGCTTCCGACCGGCCTGTTCGAGATCATCTTCTGGATCCTGGCTGTCGCGTTCGTCGGTCTTCTGATTTGGCGACGTGGGCGATTGCGCGAACCAGCAGCAAGTGGGGGCTGGAGCTGGGGTGACACCGTCACGCTCACGGCCGCGTTGCTGACGTTGCCGCTCGGGTTCCTCATGGTCCGGAACACGGCGATGTTTCTTCTGCTCGCGATCCCGGCGGCCAGCCGCCTCCTCGGCCCCGAGTTTCGCCTCCGCCGCTCGGCGTCCGCCGTCGAGTCGGAGGAGCACCCCAGGTTGAACCTCGCGCTTCTTGTCGGCATCTCGCTCGTCGAGCTCGCCGGCGTGCTGTTCGTCTGGAGCGCGCCGTCGCCGCGCTCCGGCTGGCAGCCGATGAGCCCTGGCGCGATCGCGGCTGTCCGGAGCTGTCCGGAGCGGATCTACAACCGGTTCTACGACGGCGGCTTCCTGATCTGGTTCGTGCCGGAGAGACAGGTCTTCATCGACAACCGTCAGGATCCCTATCCTTCGGCGTTCATTCGTGAGACCACCGCGGTCGACAGCGGGGCTCCCTACCGCGCGATGTTCGACCGCTACGGGATCCGCTGCGCGTTTCTACCGGCGGAGTCGAAGATGATCGAGAGGCTAGAGTCGGACCACTGGACGAGTCGCTTTCACGACGATAGGTGGGTGGTGTTGACCGCGCCCGTTGCCGGAGTTGACTGAGATGGAGGAGCCGTTGCCGTCGCCGTCGGCGCGCGCGTTCGGGCGCAGCGGATGGTGGTCGCGCGGGCTGGCATTCGACGAGATGGCGATCGGCCTGCTGTTCATCGCGGTCGCCGTGCTGGCGCTGTTCACGCCGGCGCAGCCGGACACTTACTGGCACCTGCGCGCAGGCGGCGATATCTGGCGGAGTGGCCACGTCCCGCGGGTCGATCTCTATTCGCACACGGCGTATGGGACTCCTTGGCCGGATCACGAGTGGCTGTCGCAGCTCCTGATGTATGCCGCCTACCGGGCAGGCCGCGGGATGCCGGGGCTGGAGCTCGGCGCCGCAGCCTTGATCCTGGCCGCCGCGGCCACCGTCTACAAACTGATGGTCGGGCCACGGCTGACGAGGTTCGTGTTGTTGACGCTGGGGCTGGCGATCGCCTCTTGCGCCTGGTCGCTGCGGCCGCAGCTCCTGACCCTGTTCCTGCTCGCCTTCTTGGTTTGGCTGCTGGTCCGGGACCGGCAGCTCTGGCTCATTCCGCCGTACTTTCTTCTGTGGGCCAACGCGCACGGGGGGGTGGCGCTGGGGGGCGTGGTGCTGGCGGCCTGCACGGCGGCCGCCGTCTTGCGTTGGTGGCGCACGCGCGCGCCCGACGACCGACGCCGCGCTCGAATGTTGGCCGTCGTGTTGCCGCTGGCGGGGCTGGCCGTCGCGGCGACACCGCTCGGCTTTCACATCTACCGATTCGTGATCGACTCGGCAGCGCGCTCCTACGCGGTGCAGATCGCGGAGTGGTTCGTCCTCCGCCCCGATTCGCTCTTCGGCCTGCTGTTCTGGGCCGCAACGCTCGCCTTCGCGACCCTGATCGTGGCGCGCCGGCGCGCGCTCGCCGCCGGGGCCTGGGCCGACTGGGCAGTCGCGGCCGCCGCGCTGGCGCTGCTGCCGCTCGGGATCCGCTCGGCGCGCAACATCGGGCCATTTCTGATCTTGGCGATGCCGGCCGCCAGCCGCGCGCTCGGCCCCGCGTTTCGGTTCCGATTGAGCAGACGTCCAGATCCGCGTCCGGCCAGCCCCGACCACCCGCGCGCGAACCTGGCGCTCTTGGTCGGCCTCGGCGCTGTTGCGACGGCGGTGGTGGCGGTCGGGTGGCGCGCGCAGCCGGCGGCGCTCTACTGGAATCCGATCGGCCCCGGCGCGCTGCAGGCGCTCGACAGGTGCCCGGGGCCGCTTTACAACTTCTACGGCGACGGCGGTTCGCTGGTCTGGTTCGCGCCCACGCGCCGGGACTTCATCGACGGGCGGCAGGATCCGTTTCCGTTCTGGCTCCTGCGACAGAGCTTCGCCGTCGAGCACGGCGCCCCCTATCAGCCGCTCTTCGCCCAGTTCGGCGTTCGCTGCGCCTTCATTCCGGCGAAGTCGAAGCTGGTTGACCAGCTTCGCAACGATGGTTGGCGCGCTCAGTTCATCGACGCCGACTGGGCGGTGCTGGCTGCTCCAGCGCTCAAGCTGCCGAAACGCTAAGGGTGCTTGCCGCCGAGGGCGGCGACGGCGTCGAGGACCTCCTTGGCGTTCACGACCGGATCGACCTTGGGCCAGACGCGCGCGATCTTTCCGTCGGGGCCGACCAGGAAGGTCACCCGCGCGGCGATATCGAGGCCGGGCATCGCCGACGGGACACCATAGGCGCGCTGCACCGCCCCCGAGGTGTCGGCCACCATCGGGAACGGCAGGTGGTAGTGCTCGCGGAAGCCCTTGTGGCTGGCCTCGTCCTGTCGCGAGACCGCGAAGATGGTGACGCCCGCCTTGACGAACTTGTCGGAGGCGTCGCGAAACGCGCAGGCCTCCTTGGTGCAGCCGGCCGTCTCGTCCTTGGGATAGAAGTAGACGACCGCGAAGTGACCCTTCAGCGCCGACAGCTTGACGGCCGTGCCCGCGGCGTCCTTCCCCGCGACCTCGGGCGCCGCCGCGCCGACCGGAAGCAGCGAATCGTTGGCGCGGACACGCGCCACGACGAACAGCAGCGCGGCGACCACTGCGCAGAGGCCGATGAGCTTCTTCATGAGGCGCTTCATAGCACCTTGCGCAGGAACTGGCCCGTATAGCTGGCGGCCACGCGCGCCACGTCGTCCGGCGTGCCCGCCGCGACGACATGCCCGCCGCCGGGGCCTCCTTCTGGGCCGAGATCGATAACCCAGTCGGCGGTCTTGATGACATCGAGGTTGTGCTCGATGACGATCACCGTGTTGCCAGCTTCGACAAGACGATTGAGCACCGACAGGAGCTGCGCGATGTCCGCGAAGTGCAGGCCCGTCGTCGGCTCGTCGAGGATGTAGACCGTTCGCCCCGTCGATTTTTTGGCCAACTCCTTCGACAGCTTGATCCGCTGCGCCTCCCCGCCCGACAGCGTCGTCGCCGACTGTCCCAGCTTGAGATAGCCGAGGCCGACCTCGCGCAGGGTCTCCAGCTTCTGCCGGACCTTGGGAATGTTCTCCAGGAACTCGCAGGCCTGGTTGACCGTCATGTCGAGCACGTCGGCGATGCTCGACTGCCGGTAGCGGACCTCCAACGTCTCGCGGTTGTAGCGCCGCCCGCCGCAGGACTCGCACTCGATGTAGACGTCGGGCAGGAAGTGCATCTCGATCCGGATGATGCCGTCCCCCTGGCAGGCCTCGCAGCGCCCCCCCTTCACGTTGAACGAGTAGCGCCCCGGCTTGTAGCCGCGCGCCTTCGACTCGGGGAGGTTGGCGAAGAGATCCCGAATGTGGGTGAAGACGCCCGTGTAGGTCGAGGGGTTCGAGCGCGGCGTCCGGCCGATGGGCGCCTGATCGATGTCGATCACCTTGTCGACGTGTTGCAGCCCGTCGACGCCGTCGTGCGCCTCGGGCGGCAGCTTGGCGTGGTGGAGGCGCTGGGCCAGCGCGCGCAGCAGCGTGTCGATCACCAGGGTCGACTTCCCGGAGCCGGACACGCCGGTCACGCAGGTGAGCACGCCGATGGGGAAGGAGACGGTCAGATCGTGCAGGTTGTGGCCGCGGGCATGCTTGACGGTGAGCGTGCGGTTGCCCGACTGGCGGCGCTGGCGCGGCACCTCGATCCCCTTGCGCCCCGACAGATAGGCGCCGGTGATCGATTGCGTGTTGCCGGCGATGTCCTCGGGTGTGCCGGCGGCGACGATGCGCCCGCCGTGCACGCCGGCGCGCGGGCCCATGTCGATCACGTGGTCGGCGGCGCGGATGGTCTCCTCGTCGTGCTCCACGACGATCACGCTGTTGCCGAGGTCGCGCAGCCGCGTGAGCGCCTCCAGCAGGCGCGCGTTGTCGCGCTGGTGCAGGCCGATCGACGGCTCATCGAGGATGTAGATGACACCCACCAGGGAGCTGCCGATCTGGGTGGCCAGCCGGATGCGCTGCGACTCACCGCCCGATAGCGTGGCGGCGGTGCGGTCGAGCGAGAGGTAGTCGACACCCACGTTGTTGAGGAAGGAGAGCCGATCGCCCCCCTCGCGCAGGATTCGCCCGGCGATCTCCTTTTGCCGGGCCGTCAGCGAGAGGCCCTTCAGGAAGTCATGCGCCTCCCGGATGGTCAGCGCGGTCATCTCGATGATGCTCTTGCCGCCCACCTTGACCGAGCGGGCCTCCTTCCGCAGGCGCGCGCCGCCGCACTCCGCGCAGACGGTCTGCGACATGTAGCGGTGGAACTCCTCGTAGATCGCCTCGAAGTCCTCCTCGCTGGTGCGCCCTTGCTCGCGCCGCCGGCGCTCGTGCTCCTCGAACCGGCGGCGCAGATTCGCCAGCACCCCCTCGAATTCGCGCTTGAAGCTGTGTTTGCGGCCGTTCTTCTCGAAGGTCAGCTCGACCTCTTCCCCTTCCACGCCGTCGAGCAGCAGCGCACGGGACTTTTGCGGCAGCTTGTTCCAGGCGGTGTACTGGTCGATCTCGAACTTGGTGCAGACCGCGTCGAGGATCTGGTGGAAGAAGACGTTGTTGCGGCGCTCCCACGGCTCGATAGCCCCCTCTTTGATCGACAGCTCCTCGTCGGGGACGATCAGGTCAGGGTCGAAGAACATCTTGGCGCCGATGCCGTCGCACGACGGGCAGGCGCCGGCCGGGTTGTTGAACGAGAAGAGCCGCGGCGTGATCTCCGGATAGCTGATTCCGCAGGTGGTGCAGGCGAACTTCTCCGAGAAAAGGAGATCTTCCCCTTCCAGCGGGGAGATCTTCACCACGCCGTCGGTCAGCTTGGCCGCCAGTTCGATCGAATCGGTCAGCCGCTGTCGGATGCCGTCCTTCTTCACCAGCCGATCGACGAACACCTCGATGGTGTGCGTGGCGTTCTTGGCGAGCGTGGGTGGTGATGCCAGCTCGTGCAGGTCGCCGTCAATGTTGGCGCGCACGAAGCCGTCCTGCCGCAGCTTGCCGAGTACGTCGGCGAAGTCCCCCTTCTTGTCGCGCACGACCGGCGCCAGCACTGAGAAACGCTCCCCCTCGGGGAGCTCGAGCACGCGATCGACCATCTGCTGAATCGTCTGCGAGGCGATCGGCTCACCGCAGTTCCAGCAGTGGACAGCGCCGATGCGTGCCCAGAGCAGCCGCAGGTAGTCGTAGATCTCCGTCGCCGTTCCCACCGTCGAACGCGGGTTGCGCGAGCCGGTCTTCTGCTCGATCGAGATCGCCGGCGACAGCCCCTCGATCGAGTCGACGTCGGGCTTGTGCATCTGGTCGAGGAACTGGCGCGCGTAGGCCGACAGCGACTCGACGTACCGGCGCTGCCCCTCTGCGTAGATGGTGTCGAACGCGAGCGACGATTTCCCCGACCCCGACAGCCCGGTGATCACCACCAGCTTGTCGCGCGGGATCTCGACGTCGATGTTCTTGAGGTTGTGCTCGCGCGCGCCCTTGATCTTGATGCCGTGGGTCTTCTTCATGCTGCCGGCGCGAATCCGGAGGAGGCGCGCCCCAGGAGCCAGGACGCGCGGCCAGAGCGGATTTCGACCACCTATACCCTATCACGGGTGACAAGCCGCAAACGGGTTAAGCTCGACGGTCGATGCCGGTCACGATGATGACGCGCGCGAAGATCGCGGTCTTGGTTTGGCTGGTCTCGGCCGGGTGCGCCGGAACGTCCGAGCGGATCGAGGGGTTCCGGACGGGGCGCCTGCAGACACGCGCCACCAGCGACCTCAAGCGGGGGATGAACTTCGGCGACGCCATGGACGCCCCGAACGAGGGGGAGTGGGGCTGGACCATCTCGGCGACCGATTTCCAGGCGGTGCGCGCGGCCGGGTTCGATCACGTGCGCGTCCCGATGCGGATCTCATCGCACGCCGACGTCAAACCGCCCTACGCGATCGAGAGGCGCTTCCTTCACCGGATGGACTGGGCGGTCGATCAAGCGCTCTCCACTGACCTTGGGATCATCGTCGACATGCACCACTACATCCCGATGATGAAGGCTCCCAAGGCGCATGCCGACCGTCTGGTTGGGCTCTGGCGGCAGATCGCCACGCACTACCGCGGAATGCCGCGCGCCGTGGTTTACGAAGTCCTGAATGAGCCGACCGACAAGCTGACGGCCGAGGTCTGGAATCCGATTCTCGCGCGCGCGGTCGCCGCCATCCGCGAAATCGATCCCGATCGCCTGGTCATCGTCGAGGGGGCGCACTGGGCGTCAGCCAAGGATCTGCGCGACACCCTGCAGGTCCCCGCCGACGATCCGAACCTCATCGCCAGCTTTCACATGTACGCGCCCATGTACTTCACGCACCAGGGGTTCAGCTGGATGGAGCCCTGGTATCAGACGCGCGGCGTGACCTTCCCCGGTCCGCCGCCGTCGCCGGTCGCGCCCGTAGCCGCGGCCGACGCTTTCCCAGAAGGGCACGACTTCTTCCAGCGCTATAACAGCGAGCCTGCGGACACCAACCCGGGCGGACCGGCCGCCATCATCGAGCAGATGGAGATGGCCGAGGTGTTCGCCAAGCGAACCGGGATGCGCATCTACCTCGGCGAGTTCGGCGCAGGCGTCAACGGCGACGTCGTGTCGCGCGGCAACTGGGTCCGCACCGCGCGCACCGAGGCTGAAAAACGCGGTTTCGGGTGGGGCTACTGGGACTTTTGCCGCAACTTCGCTGCCTACGCCGAGCTGGGGTTCACCGGGAAGTGGATCCCCGAGATCAAAGCGGCTCTCCTCGAGTAGCAGCGTGGGCTGTCGATCAGCCCGTAACCTTTTCGCCATCGCGCCGGCGGGCGGCTTCCCGCGCCGGTAACGAACACTCTCGGCGGACGTCCGGCGATCACAGAAGTAGTGGTTGGCCGCCATCTTGCCTTGGTGAAGGGAACGATGAGGGCGCGGTGGGTGGTTCTGGGCGTGATGATCGGTGCTGCGGCCGGCTATGCCTCAGCCGAACCGGCGGCGACCGGTCTGGCTGGGCTGGATCAAAAGTTGAGCTCAACCGGTCGAATCGGCGCGTACGCGCCGCAATCGGCCGGCCAGATCGCGCCGGGCAGCGCCCCGCCGACGTCGGAGAGCGACAGCGCGTCGCGCGCTCTCCAGCCTGTCTCGACCGAACGCACCATCCTCAAGGTTCCGGCGGACCGGCGAGGAGGACTCGCCGAGGAGGAGTTCACCCCGACCGACGGGCCCGTGATTGCCTGCCGTGTGGAGGTTGCGCGCCGCCGCCAGGTCGCGCCCAAGAAGCTCACTGCGAAAGAGGTCGTCCTGCGTTTCGACGTCCAGGCAGACGGCCACGTTCGCAACGCCGAGGCGATCTCGGCGCTCGACACGGATCTCGAGATCGCCGCCTGCGCGAAGCGCGTCCTCAGCGATTGGGTGTTCGCCAAACACCCGGGCGAACCGATCGCCGTCGAGCGCACCTACCGATTCCGATAGATTGGGGACCCTCGTCTCCCGGGGTTTGTCCGATCGCTCCGCTTCGGTCTACTGCTCGTTTCCGGGGCCCTGCGGGCCCTGCCGGGAATCGCCGGGGTCGGTGGTCTGGGCGGCGCGGTATCCGCGTGGGCTCCCTCGTTCCGGCTCCCGTCCAAGTCGCGCGATCGCCTAAGGCGGATGAGCTTATCGCTCGTCTCGCCCCAGTAACGGGCGGGCGATACATCATTGGGCGTGGCGCGGCCCGGGTGCTTCAGCGAGACCGGCTCCGCACGGCGAGGGCGTCCCATCCGGCTGCGGCTCGATCTGCGCACGAACCGCGGCGAAACGTTTGGCTTCAGAGGCCCGCACCGTCGCCCATTGCTGCGCTTCTGTGCAGCGGCCGACCTTCATGGCGGAGATCGCGAGCAACGCACGCAATGGCAGGTCGGAACCACCGCGCACCCATGCCTGGGTGCCAAAGCGCAACGCATCTGACCAGCTGGCGTCCCATCCAGCCTCGAAGGCGACCATGCGGATCACCTCCATTTGCTCCGGCGCCAGCTCGCGGGCCCGCGCGATGGCCCGTCGCATTTCCCTGTTGTCTAAGCCCTCCTGCTGCGCACGTCGGATCCAGGCGCGCCAATCCTCGGGATGGGCGTCTACCAACGTCTTCGTCAGATTGGGCCTCCCGCCACTCCCCTCGGCCTCATCGTGGAGGACGATGAGGCCTGCGAGGAGGTGGCCCGGCTCTAGCTCCAGCGCGCGCGTGAGGTGATGGCGGATGCGCGCTTGACGCTCAGGCCAGAACTGCGCTGCTTCGTTGAACAGCACCATGCGATCGAGTTCCGCGAGCACGGCGTGAACCGATGCGTTCGATAATCGTGAGACGACCGGCCGAGCCTGTTGAGGTGAGAACGGCGCCGTCCGGGTCTTGTAAGAGAGACGGAACGAATAATCGGACAGCTCTTCAGGCCAGCTGGCGCGGGTCGAGAAACACCCGAGAGCGGCCTCGGGATCGACGTCGGTCTCGAGATGCCGGACGTAGCACCCGACTTCGAGCGGATGGCGGTTGATGAGCATGTGGACCAGCAGGCCGGCGCGAATTTCGAGGGGGGCAGTGTCGCGCCCTCCGCCCCAGCTGTGAGCATCGAGCAACGTGTCGACACCCACCAACGGCCCAAGAGTCGACCAATCTCGGGTCTCCGAGATCGAGAGCATCCCCCATTCGACGAGGCTGCGTTTGGGGTGTAGCGCTGCGGTCTGTAGATACACGGCCAGTCCTTCATTGAACCAACGCGGGACGCGGGGGAGCCGTTCGCGGAGCAAGGCGTGCGCGAGCTCGTGCTTGAGCGTCTCGACACCGCCTTCGTCGTCGATGTCGCCGATCGAAACCACAGGGGGTACGAGCCCCCCTCCCTGAAAAACCCCTCCCAGGAAGTAATGAACGGCCTCGCGCTCCCAGCGACTGCGGAGCGCAATCACGAGCAGTCGCTCGTGTCCCAGCGCGAGGCGGCCACTGTCCTGACCAAGGACGCTGGACATCGCGAGGCCGATCGCCTGCCACCAGCTCTCGAGATCCCCCACGAGCTCCCCGGCGGGCTCGGCGGCGCTGTCGGTGACCAACGAGAAGTTCGGCGTCTCCACCGAGATCCACGTCGGTCCTCCCTCGTCCGGGGCTCGCGGGAGCGAAGCGCAACCCGTGATCAGCGCCAGCGCGAGGGCCGGGGCACCCGAGCGGGTCATCAAGCGATCTTAGGGTACAGGGCATAGGCCGAACAAGCCGCGGCTTCGGCCGATCATCGCCCCTAACGTCAACCCCCCGAGCCGCCGACCCGGCAAAGAGGCCATACAAAGCTCATCAAAGGGTCCGCGCAGTCCGGCACCCTCCAGCCCGTGAGCTCGAGCCGGCGAAGCCGTCTCGCTAACACGATCTTGGTCAGGCGGCCGATGTCGACGTTCGGGCGGCCAGGTCGAAGGCGGCCAGGAAGCTCTGCGCGCGCGCGCGGCCGCTGCCCGCGATGTCGTAGGCGGTGCCGTGATCGGGAGAGGTGCGCACAAATGGCAGGCCGAGCGTCAGGTTCACGCCGTCGTCGAAGTGCAGCAGCTTGAGCGGAATCAGCCCCTGGTCATGATAGAGCGCGACGACCGCGTCGTAGGCGCCGCCCGCGGCCTGGCGAAAGACCGAGTCGGGGACCAGCGGGCCGTCGACGGTCGCGCCGAGACCGGCAGCCGCGAGGCGCGCGCGCGCCTTTTCGACAGCCGGCTTCACCAGCCGAGCCTCCTCGTCGCCGAACCGGCCTGCCTCGCTGGCGTGTGGGTTGAGGCCGGCGACCGCGACGCGGGGCGCGGCGATGTTAAAGCGCCGCGCCAGCCCTTCGGCCGTCAGCCAGATGGTGGAGGCGATCCCGTCGACGGTGAGCAGGCGCGGAACGTCCTTGAGCGGAACGTGCGTGGTCGCGACCGTCACGCGCAGCCGCGGACCGGCCAACATCATTGCGAACTCCGACACGCCCGCGCGCGCGGCGAGGTACTCGGTGTGCCCGGGAAACGCGAACCCTGCGCGCGCGATCCATTCCTTTGAAATCGGCGCGGTGACCAGCGCGGAGACCTCTCCCGCCAGCGCCGCGTCGACGGCCGCCGTGAGGTAAGCGAGCTGCGCCTGTCCGGAGGCGTCGTTCGGTCTTCCGGGCGTGACCTCATCCGGGCGCAAGCTGGTCACGGCGCGGACGCGCGCGCTATTGGGCGCCGCGACGCCGGCGACCTTCGCCGCACGCTCGAGCACGCCGACGTCGCCGAACAGGATCACGTCCGCCTCCGGCCGCGCCGCCAGCGCCCGCACGACGATCTCCGGCCCGATCCCCGCCGGATCGCCGAGCGATATGGCGATTGGGCGGGTCACCCGATCACAGCTTGAGCGCCTTGAGTCGCTCGACCGCCTCGGCGAGACGCGCCTTGTCGGCGCAGATGGTGAGGCGCACATAGCCCTCGCCCGACGGGCCGAAGCCCGTCGCGGGCGTGGCGACGATCCCCGCCTCCGTCAGCAGGCGCGACGCGAAGTCGATCGACGTCAGACCCTTGGGGTTGGCGATCAGCGTGTAGAAGCTGGCCTTCGGCGTCAGCACGTCGAACCCCGCCTTGGCGAGTCCACCGCAGAGGACGTCGCGCCGCTCCCGGTAGATCGCGCGTTGACGGGCCACCGCCGCCTGATCGCCGCTGAGCGCCGCGATCGCCGCGCGCTGAACGGCATCGAAGCAGCCCGAGTCGACGTTGGTCTTCACCTGGCCGAGCCCGCCGACCAGCGTGGCGTTGCCGCAGGCCCAGCCGACGCGCCAGCCGGTCATGTTGTAGGTCTTCGACAGCGAGTGGAACTCGATGCCGACGTCACGCGCGCCGGGCGTCTCGAGGAACGACGGTGGCGGCTCCTCGTAATACATCTCGCTGTAGGCGAGATCGCTGGCGACGATGACGTCGTTCTTCTTGGCGAAGGCGACGACCTTCTCGTAGAAGCCGGGTGCCGCCAGCGCGGCGGTTGGATTGTTCGGGTAGTTGATCCAGAGAATCTTGGCGCGCTTGGCGACGTCGGCCGGGATCGCTTCGAGGTCCGGCAGGAAGCCGTTCTCGCGCCGCAGCGGGACGAAGTACGGCTCGCCGCCGGCGAAGCGGGTCAGCGTCGCATAGACCGGATATCCCGGGTCGGGGCAGAGAACGACATCGCCCGGGTTGACGAAGGCGAACGGAAAGTGCGCGATCGCCTCCTTCGAGCCGATCACGCAGATGACCTCCTTGCCGTGATCGAACGTCAGGCCGAAGCGCGACTTCATGAACTCAGCCGCGGCCTTGCGAAAATCCTCCATCCCCGCGTACGAGGGGTAGCGGTGCGTCGCCGGGTCACGAGCCGCCTCGGCCAGCGCTTCCACGATGTGCGGGTGCGTCGGCAGATCGGGATCCCCGATGCCGAGGTCGATCAGATCCTTGCCCTTCTTGCGCTCCTCGTTCTTGAGCGCGTCGATGCGGGCAAAAAGGTAGGGCGGCAGCTCTCGGATCCGGTTGGCGAGCTCGATCTTCATGGCGATCTCTCTACCACGCAGCCGGCGGGGCGATCACCCTTCGCGCACCCCTCGGCGGCACCCTCCGCGGCCCGGACGAGGTTGGATGTTGTGCGCTGATGCTTGACTCTCTTTCGCGACCGCCTATCCTCGGCCGCTGCCATGGCGCAAGAAAGCAAAGAAACCCCGAAGAGTGCAGCTGCCAAGAAGCCCAAGGCGGCAGACAAACCGGCCGCCAAAACGGCCAAGTCCGCCGACAAGGGCGACAAAGCGGCCAAGGCCAAAGGGCCCAAAGGGAAGGCGACGCCGGCCGTGACCGACGGTCCGACCTGCCGAGCCGACAAGTGCAAGCAGGCGGTCCGCGCGAAAGGCTACTGCCGCAAGCACTTCATGAATTGGCGCCGTGGCTCGGTGGGTGATCACCACCGCTACAAGATCTGCAGCAAGGAAGCCTGCCGGAAGCCTCGCACCAAAGGCGGTCTCTGCGACGAGCACGCCGGCGTCGCCGCGCCGGCGGCAGCGGCAGCCGCTCCGCCCGCGTAAGAGCGGTCGCCGTTGCAGAAGATCGTCATCCGCGGAGGCGCGCGCCTCGCGGGCGAGGTCCGGGTCTCCGGATCGAAGAACGCCGCGTTGCCGATCCTGGCCTCGTCGCTGTTGGCGCGCGGCCGATCGATCTACCGGAACGTCCCGGCGCTGGGCGACGTGCACACCATGGGGCGCCTGCTGGCGCGCCTCGGCGCCGGCTACGACGAGCCGCAGCGCGGGACGGCGCACGTCGACACCTCCACGATCAACGAATACGAGGCGCCCTACGAGCTGGTCAAGACGATGCGCGCGTCGGTGCTGGTGCTGGGTCCGCTCGTGGCCCGCTACGGCCAGGCGCGCGTCTCTCTCCCCGGTGGCTGCGCGATCGGTGCACGTCCGATCGATCAGCACCTCAAGGGGCTGGCAGCGATGGGGGCCCGCATCGAGCTCGAGCACGGCTACGTCAACGCGCGGGCCCGCCGGCTGCGCGGCGCCACCATCGTGTTCGACATGGTGACGGTCACCGGCACCGAAAACTTGATGATGGCGGCGGCGCTGGCGAAGGGACGGACCACGCTGGAGAACGCCGCCCGCGAGCCGGAGGTCGAGGAGCTGGCGCGCGTCCTCAACAAGATGGGGGCCAAGATCCGCGGCGCCGGCTCGTCGCTCATCACCGTCGAGGGGGTCGACGAGCTGCAGCCGATCGAGCACGCCGTCGTTCCCGATCGCATCGAGGCGGGGACCCTGCTGGTCGCGGCCGCCATCACGCGCGGCGACGTCCTGGTTCGTGACTGCCTCCCCGAGCACATGGAGGCGGTCATCGCCAAGTTGCGCGCGGCGGGCGCCGAGGTGACCGCCGAGGGGGATGGCATCCGCGTGCGTGGCAAGAGCGAGTTCAAGCCGGCCGACATCTCGACCCAGCCGTTTCCCGGTTTCCCGACCGACATGCAGGCGCAGTTCATGGTGCTGATGACTCGCGCGCAGGGGCAGTCGGTGCTGTCGGAGACGATCTTCGAGAATCGCTACATGCACGTCCCCGAGCTGCAGCGCATGGGGGCCGACATCATCGTCGAGGGTCGCACCGCGATCGTGCGCGGCCCGACCAAGCTGACCGGCGCGACGGTGATGGCCACCGATCTGCGCGCCTCGGCCTGCCTGGTGTTGGCCGGGCTCATCGCCGACGGCAAGACCGAGATTCTGCGTATCTACCACCTCGACCGCGGCTACGATCGGCTCGACAAGAAGCTGCGGGCGCTCGGCGCCGACGTCCGTCGGGCGAGAGGATCGGCGTGAAGAAGACGACCAAGGCAATCGGCAGATCGCGCGAGACCCTGCCTGAGTCCCCCTCTGAATTGACGATCGCGCTTCCGCGCGGGCGGATCCTCGACGAGGCGCTGGTGCTGTTCGCGCGCGCTGGCATCGACCTCGGCGCGGCCGACAAGTCTCGGGCCGGCCGGCGGTTGATCATCCCGATTCCGGAGCATCAGATACGCGTCCTCATCGTGCGCGACATCGATGTGCCGGCCTACGTGGAGCATGGCGCCGCGCACCTGGGGATCGCCGGCCGCGACGTGCTCGAGGAGCAGGACCGCGATCTTTACGAGCCGCTCGACCTCGGGATCGGCCGCTGCCGCATGGTGGTCGCCGAACCGGAAGATCAGCCGGTCGACGAGAACGCCCACGTCCACCTGCGCTACGCCACGAAGTTTCCCGAGATCACGCGCCGCCACCTTCAGGCCCGCGGCACGGTCGCGGAGATCATCAAGCTCTACGGCTCGATCGAGATCGCGCCGCTGGTCGGGCTCGCCGATCGGATCGTAGACCTGGTGTCGTCGGGCGAGACGTTGCGCCAGCACCGGCTGCGCGAGGTCGAGACGATCCTGGAGATCAGCGCGCGGGTCTGCGTCGGACGGGCGGCCGCCAAGCTCTACGGCGATCGCATCGACGATCTGTTGGCCCGCCTCCGGGCCGTCATCGCGCGCTGACGGCGATCGGCGCCCCCTCCGGTCGCGGCTCGTCTTCTCGACCGTCGCGGGGGCTCGTGCCGTTGCCGCCGCCGCACCCGAGGCTGAAAAAGAGGAGCACGACTGGAAGAACCCTTCGGGGGGCCGATCTTCTTTTCACCGAGCGACTATATCGAGACGCAGGCGTCGCGTGCAAACCGCTGCTATTGCTACGGAAAATCCTGAAAATTGGCACTCTCGGTGTTCGCTTGACAGCGGCACGCCGGTGCTTAAGCTCCGGGCGCATGCCGATCTACGAATACGCCTGCGCCGCCTGCGGACACCAGTTCGAGGAGTGGCAGAAGATGAGCGACAAGCCCGTCAAGGTTTGTCCCAAGTGCAAGGCGAAGAAGGTGGAGAAGCTGATCAGCATGACCTCCTTCAAGCTCAAGGGTGGCGGCTGGTACTCGGACCTCTACGCCGGCCCCAAGCCGAACGGCGCGAAGGATTCGGGTGCGTCCAAAGACTCGACCAGCAAAGAAGCAGCGACCGCTTCGACCTCGACCACCAAATCAACCAAAGAGACCAAGAAAACCGAGGCTGCCGCCTAAACGAGGCCGGTCTCGCAGCTCCAACCACGACTCGACCAAGGAGAACGCAGATGAAGATCCGACCGCTTTACGACCGCATTCTGGTGAAACGCATCGAAGAGCAGAGCAAGACCGCCGGCGGGCTGTTCATCCCCGACACCGCCAAGGAAAAACCGATGGAGGCGATGGTTGTCGCCGTCGGCAACGGCAAGATTCAGGAGGACGGATCGCTGCGCAAGCTCGAGGTGAAGGCGGGCGACAAGATCCTGTTCTCTAAGTACTCGGGCAACGAGATCAAGATCGACGGCACGGATCACCTGATCCTGCGCGAGGACGACATCCTCGCGGTACTGGACTAGTTAGTTCGGGACCCTCAAAGGGTCCCGCGCCCTCCTCGATGAGTTCGGGCGAGCGAAGCTCGCCCTCCCTCGACGCGATCGATCCTCCTTTAACAAGTTCAACAAAACACGACACGAAAGAACGGAGACTGAAGTCATGGCAGCCAAAGAAATCGTCTATTCGCAGCACGCCCGGCAGAGCATCGCGACCGGGCTCAACATTCTGGCCAACACGGTGAAGGTGACGCTGGGGCCCCGTGGCCGCAACGTCATCATCGAGAAGTCCTGGGGGTCGCCGACGGTGACCAAGGACGGCGTCACCGTGGCCAAGGAGATCGAGCTTGAAGACAAGCTCGCCAACATGGGCGCGCAGATGGTGAAGGAGGTCGCCTCCAAGACCTCTGACATCGCCGGCGACGGCACCACCACCGCGACCGTGCTCGCGCAGGCGATCTACACCGAGGGGTCCAAGCTGGTCGCCGCCGGGCACAACCCGATGGACATCAAGCGCGGCATCGACGCGGCCGTCATCAAGATCGTCGAGAACCTCAAGGATCAGGCCAAGCCGACCAAGGGCAAGACCGAGATCGCGCAGGTCGGCACCATCAGCGCCAACGGAGAGACCGTCATCGGCGATATCCTGGCCGAGGCGATGGAGAAGGTCGGCAAGGAAGGGGTCATCACCGTCGAAGAAGCCAAGTCGATGGAGACGACGCTGGAGGTGGTCGAGGGGATGCAGTTCGACCGCGGGTACCTCTCTCCCTACTTCGTGACCGACGCGGAGCGCATGGAGACCGTGCTGGAAGACGCGTTCATTCTCGTGAACGACAAGAAGCTCTCCAACATGAAGGACCTCCTGCCGCTGCTCGAGCAGGTGGCCAAGAGTGGCCGTCCGCTGATCATCATCGCCGAGGACGTCGACGGTGAAGCGCTGGCGACCCTGGTGGTCAACAAGCTGCGCGGGACCTTGCAGGTCTGTGCAGTGAAGGCCCCGGGCTTCGGCGATCGCCGCAAAGAGATGATGAAGGATATCGCGGTGCTCACCGGCGGTCAGGCCATCAGCGAGGATCTCGGCATCAAGCTGGAGAGCATCACGCTCAAGGACCTCGGCCGCGCCAAGCGCATCACGGTCGACAAGGACAACACCACGATCGTCGAAGGGGCCGGCAAGAAGGCCGACATCGAGGCTCGGGTGAAGCAGATTCGCGTTCAGATCGAGGAGACCACCTCGGACTATGATCGCGAGAAGCTGCAGGAGCGCCTCGCCAAGCTGGTCGGCGGCGTCGCCGTCGTCAAGGTCGGCGCAGCCACCGAGTCGGAGATGAAGGAGAAGAAGGCCCGCGTCGAGGACGCGCTTCACGCCACTCGCGCGGCCGTCGAGGAGGGGATCGTTCCGGGCGGTGGCGTTGCGCTCATCCGCGCCCTCTCGTCGCTGGACAACCTCAAGTTCAGCGATGACCGCCAGTACGGCGTCAACATCATCCGCCGCGCGGCCGAGGAGCCCTTGCGCCAGATCGCGGCGAACGCGGGCGTCGACGGGTCAATCGTCGTCGACAAGGTCAAGAACGGCAAAGGCGCGTTCGGCTTCAACGCAGCGACCGAGGAGTACGAAGACCTGGTGAAGGCCGGCGTCATCGACCCGACCAAGGTCGTGCGCGCGGCGCTTCAGAACGCGGCTTCGGTCGCGTCGCTGATGCTGACCACCGAGGCGCTCATCGCCGAGCGGCCGAAGAAGAAGGCGTCTGGCGGCGGCGGTGGCCACGGCGGTGGCGGCGGCGGAATGGGCGGGATGGGCGGCATGGGCGGTGACGACGACTTCTAGACCGACCGCAGACACCAACTGACGAAAAAGGGGCTCGGGAGACCGGGCCCCTTTTTTTGTTTTTGCTCCTCAGTCCCTCGGTCTCATGCCGGCCGCTCGAAAGGACGTTGACCCCCGCACATCTGTTATCTTCGTCGTACTTAGCCTATGAGCTCATTCTCGCTGGATCGCCGCGCGAAGTTCTTGCTTCTGGTCGGCTTCCTGGTCGCCTCGCTGGCGGCGCTGTCGACCCTTCCCTTCATGCTTCCGTGGGGCGCGGACATGCAGAATGTCCACGCCTACGTGCGGTGTGTCCACTCGAAGTCGCTGTACCTCACGGACGGCGCCCAGTGTGGCGACGTCTGGGGCCGGCCGTTCTACTACCCGCCGTTCCTCCTTCACTTCTTCTTCTGGATGCGCCGGCTCACGCTCGAGACGACGATGCACATCTGGACGGTCTTCCTCTACTTCACGTTCGCCGCGATCTTGTACGTCTGGGCCTGCCGGATCGTTCGCGAGCCGTCCGCGAAGGGAGACGGCGACCGTCACGAAGTTCCGGTCTTCTGCGTGCTCCTGCTGTTTCAGTATCCCTTCGTGTTCGCGGTCGAGCGCGGCAATACCGACACGGTCGCGATCGCCCTCTACACGCTGGCGGCCTACTGGTTCGGGCGGCGTCGGCTCTGGCTCGCTGGGGGGGCCGCCGGCCTTGCGGCGGGCTTCAGGCTCACTCCGGCGATGGCGGTGGTGGTGGTAACGGTGGCGCTCCTGCTCGCGCGTCGGAGCAGCGATCGACAAATCGCCAAGTGGGGCTGGCTCCGATTTGGGGGGGGCGCGCTGGCGGCTTTCGCCGCCACGCTGCTGGCCTTTCCCAAGGACGCGCTCATCTATTTCCGGGACGTCCTGCCCGCCTACGCCAAGACCTTTACCTTCACGTGCGAGTTCAGTCACTCGGTTCCCACCTACGTCGGGGCTGAATATCCCGGGTTCGCGGTGCTGATCGCGATCGCGCTGCTCGCGCTCTGGGCCTGGGCGGGCTCGCGCGCCATCGCGCGCGGGGAGGAGTGGTGGACGCTGGCGGGCGCGCTCGCCGTCTCGACATACAACCAGCGAACCAGCTGGGACTACAACCTCATCACCGTCTACCCCTTGCTGGTTCTCCTCTTTCTCCGCGCACGCCGCACCAATCGTTGGGCGCTGCTGGCGTTTGGCGTCTTCACGATCGCCGGTGACCGGCGCCTGTTTACGTTTCCGAACGCGCGTCTCTTCACGCCTCAGCTGCAGCTCGCCCTCGAGCTGGCGTTCCTGGCGGTCACGGCGCTGGTGGTCGCCGGTGGGGACAGCAAGCCGCTCCCCGAGGCGGCGGCTCCCTAACCTCGATCCGTCCCCAACGGGGTCAGACCGCCAGCGAGCTGACGAAGGCGCGGAAGGCGGGGCTGGTCTTGTCGAGCTCGACGATGAACTCGCCCCCGGCGCTGAGGCGCGTGATGGGCCCTTCGGCAGCACAGGCGCCGCTCCCCTCGACGACGAACATGAACCTCGCGCGCTGCCCGACCGTCACCTCGCTCGCCAGCGGGCGGAAGCGGACGCCGCCGGCGGCGATGTCGATCAGCTCGACGGTGAGCGCGTCGGGGCGCCCGGAGAGGTGCACCTCGACTGGTAGGCCGACTGGCACCCGCGGATGCCGCCGCCGGTTGGCGTGTCCGAGATCACGCTTGGCTGTAGCTCGCGCTGTGGTCGGCACCTCGGCACCCCCTTCTTAGAGTAGTGACTCCGGCGCCGTAGAGCGGCTCATCTCGACCCAGCTTTGCGCGTTGCTGGCGCGCCGCGTGACGGTCCCCCGGCGAAGAGCCATTAGATCGCGGTGGGGAGCGCGAGCTTTGCTCGTGCGAGCCCATCGCGTGGGGGAGCATGACCCTTCGAGGTCCCGAACTAGATTTCCGCCAGGTCGGCGGCCAGGTCGTACTCAGCGGTGTGCGTCACGCGGGCGCTGACGAAGGTTCCAGCGGCGGGAGGCGCCGCGTCGGGCGCCAGCGACAGATAGACCTGGCCGTCAATCTCGGGCGCCTGGCCTTCGTGGCGGCCCATCAAGAGGTACTCCGACTCGTCAGACGGCCCCTCGACGAGCACGCGGAGGCTCTGTCCGCGCATCGACCGCAGCTTCTTCTTGGAGATCTCGCGCTGAATCCGCAACAGCTCGCGGCGGCGCGCATCGACCTCTTTTTGCGGGACGCGCTTCGGCAGGAGTGCCGCGACCGTGCCCTCTTCGCGCGAAAAATTGAACACGCCGACATGGTCCAGCTCGGCCTCGCGCACGAAGTCGCACAGGCTCTGAAAGGCCGCGTCGGTCTCGCCGGGGTGTCCCGCGATGAACGTGGTGCGAAAAGTCCCGTTCGGCACGCGCGCCCGGAAGCGCGCCACCAGATCGCGTACCTGGCGCTCGCCGTACCCACGGCGCATCGCCTTGAGCACGCCGGTATCGACGTGCTGGATTGGCACGTCGAGGTAGCTGGCGACGCGGGGCTCGCTGCCGATGGCGTCGAGCAGCTCGTCGCTGCAGGCGCTCGGGTAGGCATAGTGGAGGCGAATCCAGCCGAGCCCGTCGATGGCGGCGAGCTGGCGCAGCAGCGACGCCAGCCGTGGCGCCTCGGGATGGTCAGCACCCGGAAGGTCGGTGCCGTACGTCGTGAGGTCCTGCGCGACCAAGCAGATCTCTTTGGTCCCGCCCGCGACGAGATCCCGCGCCTCGCGCAGGACCGACTCGGGCGAGCGGCTGCGCTGCGGGCCGCGGAGCTTGGGGATGATGCAGAACGAGCAGGGGCGATCGCACCCCTCCGCGATCTTGACGTACGCGGTGTGCACCGCCTGCGAGCGGCGGCGGGGCGCCGCGTCGTCGTAGAGATACGCCGGTGTGTCGACGACGCTCAGACGATTGATCGTTCCGGAGATCGCCTTGGCGATGGCGCCGACCTCGTCGGTGCCGATGAACTGATCGACTTCGGGCATCTCGGACGACAGCTCTTTCGGGTAGCGCTGCGACAGACAGCCGGCGACCACCAGTCGCTTGCAGCTCCCCGACTCCTTGTACTTGGCCATCTCGAGGATGGCATCGATCGACTCCTGTTTGGCCTCGCCGATGAAGCCGCAGGTGTTGACGACGATGACCTCGGCGGCCTCTGGCGCCGCAACCAGCTGGTGTCCCGCGTCGGCCGTGTGCCCGAGCATGACCTCGGTGTCGACGCGATTTTTGGGGCAGCCTAGGGAGACGAAGTGCACGTTCATGGGGAAATCCAGGTCCGGAAGGTCGGCAAGACTAGCATGCCCGCCCGGGCGGCCGCGTGCGTCATGGCCCAATCAGGGGCAATCAGGGCGACTCAACGGCAACCTAGGGAAAGAAAAGCACCTCGTGCGCGCCAAACTTGGCGATGAGCTCCCGGACATGCTGCTGGATGACCTGGCGCCTTCCGACCACCGCCGCAATCTCGGCCGGGGTCAGGATGTCGTAAGCCGCGCCCGCCTCCTGGGCCAGCGCCCGCTGCAGCGTCGGCACGGTCACCCGATCGAGCGAGGCGTAGAGCGCGTGCGAAAAGCGCTGCGTCCGGAACAGCACCTCGCGATTCTTCTCGGGTCCGCTCGGGTCGACGAAGAACGACATCGTGTTGTCCATGTAGAAGAGCTCGGTCCCGTCGGCGGACATCTTCATGTTGCCCCCCGAGTAGCGGTCGGGGTTCGAGGTCAGGAAGTCGAACAGGATGAGGTCGGAGATCTGTGCCGCGAACGCCATCCGTTCAGGCGGGATCGGCTCGCCGCCGACGGTCAACCAGGCCGTACTCAGCCGCTGGCCGTCGGGGGTGTCGAATCCGGAGTCCTTGATGACCGGGATCCAGTACGACGCCGTTCCGTAGCTGATTCCGCTGGGGTTGAAGATCGTCTCGGCCTTGATACGCGGGAGAAACTCCAGGCTCTCCGGGTGCAGGTGGGAGAGGAGCTCATCGCGCGACACCGCGCGTGGCGCCGCCGGTGGAACGGCGTTGAGCCCCATCAGGCGGTTCAAGCGATAGGCGGCGATCTCCTTGCGCGGGATGGTTTGGGTATTGGTCTGGGTCGGTTTCCAGGCGGCGCGCGAACCGTCGGCGAACTCGGCCCGGAACGAGATCGACGACCCGCCGTGATTGAATTTGAAGCGGACGATCGGCTGCGTGCGCACCCGCTCGAGCAGGAGCTCGTCGGACATCCCCATGAACGTCCCGGACGATTCGAGCGAAACGCGCAGATCGCCGAGCTCGGAGAGATCGTCGCGCTCGGGGAGCGGCACCTCGGCGGCGGGGGCGGTGTGCGCGCGTGCGGCCAGCGCCGCGCGCACCTGCCGGACGCCGTAACGTGCGCCGGCACCGCCGCCGACCAGCAGGGCGACGGCGACGGTCAGCTCGGTGGCGACATATCCCGGGAGGCGCACGTTGGCGGCAATTTTATAGCAACCGCTCCGAAGGTTCCGGTACGTTAACGTCACATGTCGCCAGCTCCCACCTTCGTCTGCTCGATGTGTCGCAAGCCGATTCCGGTCGGTAACAAGCTGATCAAGTGTTCGGTCAGCACCTGCAACTCGGGCCGCGTGAAGCTCGTGTTCTGCTCTGGCTCCTGTTGGGACAGCCACCTGCCCAACGCCCGCCACCGCAGCGCATACTTCACCGAAGAAAAAGCCGGTCGGCCCGAGTCCTAGTTCTATCGCGGGACCCTCTCAGGGGCCCGGGTCAGAGACCGCGTCGCGCAGAGCGCGGTCGAGCGCGCCCTCGGTCGTGTAGCCGACGAAGCTCTTGCGAATGAGGCCGTCGCGACCGATCACCACCAGGCTGGGAAGCGCCTCGACCTTATAGAGCGCACCGACCGTGCCGTCGTCGATCACCACCGGGTAGGGGATGGGGTGGGTGGCCAGGAACGATTTGAGCTCGTCGAGGGTCGCGCCGCCACCGTCGGAGTTGACGCCCACGAAGGCGACGCCGCGTGACGCCCAGTCGTGGTGGGCGGCGTCCAGCACGGGGAGCATCGCCACACAGGGGGAGCACCAAGTGGCCCAGAAATCGAGCAGGACCACCTGGCCGCGCAGCTGAGCCAGCGTCACCGTCCCTGCATGATCGATGTCCGGCAGCGCGAATTCCGGCGCGGGCTGGCCCCGGTGCATCGGGCGGAGCGCTTCGTAGTGGCGGGCGGTCCACACGGCGTTGGCCGCGAAAGCGATGCCCGACAGCGCCAGGATCCCGATGCCCGCGAAAAATGCCCGCCGGTCGGAGGGAGCCGCGGCTGGCGGGGGCGACGCGGCCGGTGTCGCCGTCCCCTTTTGGGGCTGGCGGGTGCGGGCGACGCGAATCGCCGCTGCGAGCATGAACAGAGCCCCAACGCCGGAGACGACGTCGACCAGGGGCTCGCGGAGCATTCGCATCCCGGTCACACCGTCCACGAGCCGCGCGATGGCGCGCAGCGCGAAGTAGGGGGCGTAGCAGGCGGCGCCCAGGTCGAGATCGCGCGTGGCGTCCCGTCGCGTGCCCGCCGCCGCGGTCACGATCACCGCGGCCGGAAGCACCACCCAGGCCGCCTCTCGCGTCTCGTCGAGGAAGAGGCCAGCGAGGCGAATCAGATCGCCCGTCGCTGGTCCGGCGATCGCCAGCAGGACCCGGCAGAGCTCGGGCAGCCGAAAGGTGAAAACGCCGAGCACGACCAGCCAGAGCGCGTCGCGCAGACTGCCCCCCTCCGCCTCGATGCGCGCGGCTGCCGCGCGTGGCGCGACGACCGTCTGACCGATCCGGGCCGGGAATCGGCTGGCGGGCGGGGACATCGACCCAGGAGCCGGCGACGCGCTCATCGCGGGTCCGGGCGGTTGCGATCGTACAGGATCGCCAATCCCTGCAGCGTGAGCATGTCGTCGCACTCGTCGATGGTGCGCGCCTCGCGCGCCACGAGGGGCGCGAGGCCGCCGGTCCCTACCACGCGCGGCGCGAAATCGATCTCGCCCCGGATGCGCCCGACGATGGCGTCGACCAGGCCGGCGTATCCGAACACCAAACCCGATTGCATGCTGGCCACCGTGTTGCGGCCGATTACCGTGGCGGGGCGGACGATCTCCACCCGCGGCAGTTTGGCGGTCGCCTGATAGAGCGCATCGGCCGAGACGGAGAGACCCGGTGCGATGACGCCGCCGGCATACTCGCCGCGCGCGGTGATCACGTCGAAGGTGGTGGCGGTGCCGAAGTCGACGACGATCGCCCCCTGCGGCCAGCGTTCGTAGGCGGCCACCGCGTTGACGATCCGGTCGGCGCCGACCTCGCGCGGATTCTCGTACAGGATCGGCACGCCCGTTTTGATGCCGGGGCCGACGATCAGTGGTTCGATCTTCAGGTGGCGGCGGCAGAGCTGCTCGAGGGGCGCCAGCGCAGGGGGGACCACCGACGAGATGGCGACCGCGGTGACGGCGTCGAGATCGAGCCCGGCGCGCCGGTGGAGCTCGGCCAAGAGCGCCACGTACTCGTCGGCCGTGCGCCCGCTGCGGGTCTCGAGCCGCCAGTCCGCCCGCAGCCTCCAGGGGCTATCGTTGTTTGCGGGGACCCTCGAAGTGTCCCCGCTCCCCCCCGCGACGAGCTCCGCCGGGCGTAGCCCGGCTTCGCTCACGCGCATCTTCTTGCGCTCGAAAAGCCCCAGCGTGACGTTGGTGTTCCCCACGTCGACGGCGAGCAGCAGCGCGGCCTCGGGCGGAGACGCAGGTCCGGCTGACATCGCTCTAGGGTAACATGCCGCTCCATGCCGCCCCGCGCGCCCCGCGTCCGCACCCGCTCGCTCGCCCTCCTGGGCGCCCTGGCGGCCTTCGCGCTCACGCTGTTCGCGGCACTCTGGCTGGTCGACTACTTCTTCATCGACGCGGCGACCGCGCACCGGAAGGAGGGGCCGCTCCGCCAGCTCTTCGACTTCGACGCGCTCACCATGCAGAACGCGCTCGGGAGCCTGTCGCAGGTGATCGCCGCGGTCCTCGGCATCGCCATCACCGTCGTCTCGATCGTCGTGCAGCTGGCGGCGACCCGCTACACCTCGCGCGTGGCCGACCTCTTCTTCCGCGACAGGATCAACCTGGGGGTGATGGGCTTCTTCGTCGTCGCCTGTGTCGAGTCGGTCTGGGTCAGCTTCATCGTTCGCACCGACTACGTGCCGCAGGCAACGATCACGGCGACCGTCATCATGTCCTCGGGGAGCCTCCTCATCCTCGTTCCCTACTTCGCCTACGTATTCGACTTCCTCGATCCCGAGAAGGTCATCGCCCGCATCGGCGTGCAGACGCTGGACCGGGCGACGGCGCGCGACGCGCGGGCGAAGCGAGAGACCTTCACCGAACGTCAGGCGCAGGCGGTGAGCGGCCTCTCGCACCTGGCCGACATCGCGGTGAACGCGCTCGGGCAGAAGGACAAGGTGATCGCCTCCGACGCCTCGGCCGCTCTGCGCCGGCTGCTGGTCGACTATCAGGGCCGCAAGGGGTCACTCGAGCCCGCCTGGTTCGCCATCGGCGCGCCGCTGCGTGCGGATCCGGACTTCGTCGCCCTGGCCGACGAATCTCTGGAGGATCTGGCGCGCAATCGAACCTGGCTGGAATGGAAAGGGCTGCGGCAGATTCGGGAGGTGTTCGGCGCGGCGCTCGACAGCATGCCGGAGATGGCTCACGTGGTCGCCATCGACACGCGCTACGTCGGCGAGGCGGCGCTGGCGACGTCGAACCGCGAGGTCTTCTCACTCACGGTGAAGTTCATGAACACCTACCTGCGCGCGGCGCTCAACGGCAAGGACGTGCGCACCGCCTACAACGTGCTCAACCAGTACCGCCAGCTGGCCGAGTCGCTGCTGTCGGCGTCGGCGGAGGCGAACGACTGGGCGCTCACGACGCTGGTGGAGATCGCCGGCCACTTCAAGTACTACGCGCGGCTCGCGCATGGCAACGGGATGGGCTTCGTCACCGAGACGGCGGCCTATGATCTCTGCGCGCTCTGCGAGATGGCGAGCGCGCGACATGCCGCCGCCCACGATCGGCTGCTGGCGATCTTCCTGGAGATCGACGATCGCGTCGAAGAACGGGCGCTGCGCGGCGTGCGCAAGGCGCAGGCCAAGCTGGCGTCGTTCTATCTGGCGAGCGGCGAGACGGCGCGGGCGCAGGCAATCTACGAAGACATGAAGAACGAGTCGCCCGAGCGATTGCGTTCGATCCGCGACGAGATGCTGGCCATAACCTCCAAGGACTTCTGGGAGGTGGTCGATCGCGGGACCAACTTCGACTACGTCTCCGATGCGCGCAAGGAGAAGCTGCGGCAGTTCTTTTCGAGGTTCACCGCGCTGGCCGTTTCCACCGCGGCCGAGTAGCGCGGCCTACGGCGGATTGGGAGCGGGTTCGAGCGACAGCTGGGCGACCTCCTCGGCGACGAGGGCGCGATTGTAGATGGTGATGTCGTCGAGCGCGCCGGTCACCGGGAAGGTCGGCGACAGCTCCGCCGAGCGCGCGATGTAGAGGACCGTGCTTCCGGGAAGGATGGTCGCGCCGCCCGTCGGGACAGTCGTGGCGACGCTCCCGACGTACAACGTCAGCGTCGAGGCGTCGGCGTCGACCACCCCGGCGAGGTGCGTCCACACTCCCGGGACGAAGCAGGTGCAGGTGGCGACCACGTAGCCCTGAGCCGCGTTGTTCGCGAAGCGGACGACGTAGCTCTGTTGCCCCGGACCCAGCGTCGCAAACAGCGCCCAGCCGCCGCCGAGGGTCTCCGTGCTGAGGATGTTCGCGACCGGCGCACTGAGCTCGTTGGCCGCGATCAGCACCCACGCCGAGACGCTGTAGCTCGGGGTCGCCCCCGGAATCCCACCGGCGGTCAGATAGTCGACGCCGGAAAAGTGCATCGCCGAAGCGAACTGCCCGGGGACCCAGGTCCACCCAGGACCGGCGGCGAACGCCGTCCGTCCGTTGCCCGAGCTGTCATTGGCGACGTAGCCGACGCCCTCATCGAATCTCCAGTGCGCCACCAGACCGTTGGTGAGGCCCACTGTGGGGAGCGTGGCGATCTCGATCGGCCCCGCCGTGCAACCGGTGGCGGCGCCAGCGAGGCCGCAGGCCATTGCTGGAATCAGGAGGTGGCGGTGCGCTCGCATGTCAGATCCCCCCCAGCAGTGTAACGCTGCCGATCAGCGACGGCCGCCCGGCCTGCGCCACGTCATTCCCGAGGAACTGCACGGTCGGGTAGGGCTGGGCGAACAGCGCATGCGCTTCGATGCCCAGCTCGAATTTGTGGCGGCGCAGCGGAATGCGCACGCCGACGCCGACGTCTGCCGCCGCCGCCCAGCGGGCGCCACTCACCGCCCCGAACGGCGCCGCCTCGTGGCTGTCCGCGGCGAGTCGGAGAGCTCCCGCGCCGAGCGACAGCAACGGTTCGATCCGATGCCCGCGCCGAAAGCGCGCGATGACCTCGGCGAGCAGGATCGTTTGCGACAGCCCGGCGTACCCCTCGGGCGTGTCGACGCGCGCCGCGGTCCCCAGCCCCGCGAAGCTGACCCTGGCGCAAAAACGCCGCCCGAACGCCCGCTCGATCCGCGCGACCGAGAGGATCACATTCCAGGGGCCATCGACGGCATAGGCGGTCCCGCCGCCCGCCTCCACCGCCCAGGTCCAGTCAGCCTCCTCGAGCGTCGCCGTGGCCCACCGCTCCACCACCGGCGTGCTTGGCGGCGCGTTGTTGGCGGGCGGCGCGCCAATCGCCAGCTCGAGGAAGCTTGCCCGCAAGAGCTCGACGGCGCGCACGGAGAGCACCTCCGCCATGCGCGGCGGATCGGTCGCGCCGGCGTTCACCCGCCGCACGACCGTTTTGCCGGTCACCCGATCGATGACCCACAGCTCGGCGTTCCCGGGCTCGGCGCTGGCCACCACGGCCACCAGGGCGGTAGCCGCTCCGGCCGAAGCCGGCGACAGCTTCTCCAGCGAGGCGCGCACGTCGACCCCCAGCACCTGCTCGACGACCTCCGCGTCGAATCCAGCCGCCACCAGCTCGCCCCGCAGCCGCACCAGCGCCTCGGTGACCGCCGCCGGCGCAGCGGGCGGGCGAACCAGGATCACCTTGGGCGGCGGTTGCGGTGTGGGCGCTCCCGCCACGTGCGCCTCGCCGAACAACAGTGCGGCGAGCACGACCACCGGAGCGAGAGGGCGGCGGCCGCGCGCGATCACCGAGCTTGATCGCGCAGCGCTTGCGCGGCACCGGCGTAGCTGCCGTGCGGGAAACGGCGGACGTACTCCTCGGCGACCGTCCGCGCCTGGGCGACGCCGTAGAGGTCGCGCACTGCCACCATCTTGCGCCCCAGCGCCTCGGCGGCGTACGAGCCGTTCGGGGCCTCGTTGAGATACCGGTCGTACCAGCGCAGCGCGTGGACCAGGCCAGCGCCCTCCTTCTCGTCGAGGCGACCGAGGAAGAAGGCGGCGTCCGCGGCGCGGGGCGAGCCCTGGAATCGGCGCCGCTGCGCGTCGAGCGCGCGTCGCGCCAGATCGTCCTGACGTCGGTAGCGAGCGGCGTCGGCCAGCGCCGCCAGATCGTCAGAGGTCGACACCGCCAGCGCATGCGGCAGATCGCGCCCGGCCTCCTCGACGATGGCGGCAAAGTCCCCCGCGGCCAGCGCCGTTGGCCAGCTCCGTGCGGCGCGCGGCTGGTGCATCGCGATTCGGATCGGCGTGGGGGCCGGAGCGACGGGCGCGGGCGCAAGCAGGGACGACGCCTTCGCCTTCGCCGTCGCCAATACGGGCGGCGGTGCTACCTCCGCCACCGGCGCCGCGGTGGTGGTGCCGTTCTCGGCGACGTCGCCTTCGCGATCGTCGATCGCACGCAGCAGGACGCGGGACTGGCGCATCGCCACTGTCAGTCGCTGCCCCGCGCGCATCGCGATCGGGCCGCCGGTCACCGGCCCCTCGACCGACACCGACCCGCGTTCGAGCCGCACGTCGAGGCGCCCGGTCGCCTCGCTCCAGGCGGCGCTGAACACCGTCCCGTGGACGTTGATGACGAACGGACCGGCGTCGACGCGCCAGCGCGCGTGCGGCTTCGGCACGACGTTCACCGAAGCGGTCCCATCGGCGATCGCCACGTGCGCTCCGCGCCCGTCGACCGACGCCAATCGCGCCTTGGTCGCACGCGCCAGCGCGATGACCGTGCCGTCCGCGAAGCGCAGCGCCGGTTCGGCGTCGGCGGACGCCTCGATGCGTCCATCCGGCGCCAGCGCGCCACCTTCCAGCTGGTAAGCGAGCGGCGGCGCGTTCTCGCTCCGGTGGAGTACCCGCGGGACGAGCACCACGGCCGCGAAGGCGGCCGCGCCGGCGCCTGTGAGCGCCAGAGACCAGACGACCCGACGCCGCTGGGCCAGCCGCGCCCGCAGTGCTTCTCGGCCACGCACCTGCGCGGTCGGCGTCAGCTGACCCAGGCTCCTGCGGGCCAACGCCGTAAGCGCCGCGGCGCGCGGCCCGAGCTCGGCGCTGTCGTCACCGGTCACTTCGCCGGCCTCCGTTTACCGACGGCCGGCCTCAGCTGTACGTCGGCATCGACCAGGGCGGACAGTCGCGTCGAGGCGTGGCGCAGCGTCCGCTTGACGGTCGCCAACGAGATCTCCATCGCCTCGGCGACCTCCTCCAAGGTCATCCCCTCGACATGCCGCAGAACCAACACCAACCGCTCACGCGTGGTGAGCAGATTGAGGAGGCTGTAGAGCCGCCTCAGCGCGTAGCGGTTGTCCACGTTCATGAACAACAGCTGATCGTCGGGGACCTCGCCAGTCTCGGACAGCGTTAGCCAGCGCCGCGCGCGGCGGCGGCGCAGCTCCCACTTGACGATCCGGACCGCGAACGAAACGACGAAGCTGCGCAGCGCCTCGGGCTTGCGCAGCGAGCGGATCCGCGAGAAGAGCCGGTAGAAGATCTCCTGCGTGACGTCCTCGACCTCGGCGTCGGGGCCGAGCGCGCGGCTGACGATCCCGTGAACCAACGGCGCGTAACGATCCCAGGCGAGCTCCGCGGCGCGGGCCTCTCCGTTGATGAGCGCGCGCGCAAGCTTCGCGTCCTCCGCTTCCTGCGATTCGCCGGAAGGCGGTGTGACGAGGCGGAGGCGTCCCAGTCCCGAGGAGTGCAGCATCCCGTTCGCCTCGGTTATCCTACTCCCACCTGCATCGGAAGGGGTATCAATCGGGGCCGAGACAGGCACGCCGCGGTGCGGAAAATCAGTTTTTGCAGCAGGGTCGGCGACCAGATAGTCTTCGGCCATGCGTCGGGCGCGTGGTTTGGTCCGGTTGGTCCCGCCGCTCGCGATCGCGCTGGTGGTTGTCGTCGTCTTTGGCGGAGAGCGAGGCGCGCAGGCGAGCTCGCCGTCATCGGCAGGCTCGGCGGGCGCCAGCGCGCCGGCCGGCTCCGATGCGGGCGGCGCCAAGAAGAAGGCGCGCAAGCCGGGCGGCAAACCGAATAGCAAGAAGAGCTCCCCCAAGTCCAAGGCCTCGCCGGACACGAAGGTGACCCGCAACAAGTCGACGCATCTCGCGCGACAGAAGTCGGCTCATGCTCAGGGCGGTACGATCAACGAGGACGTGACCCTCACGCCGTTCCCCAGCCACGCCGCTGCCGCGAAGAAGGCGTTGGCCCAGAATCGTCGCGACCAGCTCGACGACGCCGAGAAGGCCGCGCGCAGCCCCGACCAGGCGGAGCGCTGGCAGACGGTGCTGTTCCATCTGCGGGACCTCGACGCGCGCGCCGACGCCGAAGGGTGCTTCTGGCGGCTGGTCTCCTATTACCGCCTCGGGCAGGTCGAGCGGGCGCGGTCGCTCCGACAGGGTTGCGAGCTCGCGCCGAAGGACGCCGCGATCATCGAGGCCGAGGACGAGCAGGCGGCGCGCCTGCAGGGGGCCGGAACGCTCGCCGACAAGGACCCGGCCCCCGTCGAAAATCTCGCCCCCTACGCCGGCGACGGACCCGCGAAGGTCAACCGCTAGGAGGCGAAACGCGGCAGACCGGCTTCGACGAAGCCTCGAACGGTGTCGAAGAACTTCTGCAGCGGGATCGGCTTGCGCAGAAAGGCCGCGGCGCCGGCTGGCCGCTCGCGCGCGACCGCGCTCAGCACCACCACCGGGATCGGCGACAGCTTCGGATTGCTCTTCATCGATGCCAGAACCTGCGAGCCGTCGACGAGCGGCATCATCATGTCGAGCACGACCAGTTTGGGAAGATCCTCGGCTGGCGCGGCGGCGAGAAATTCCAGCGCCTGCTTTCCATGACTGGCCGGAATGACGTCGTAACCCTCAGCCTCCAAGAGGTCCTGCAGGATGTCCCTGATTTCGAGATCGTCCTCGACCAGCAGAACCGTCTTTTTCGCCATCACCCTCTCCACGTAAACCAATCTTCAGCCTGCGCGATCGCGGCTAGCGAATCAAGACGACTTGCGATCAGTATTCGCGCATACAGAGCCACAACCAGCTCAGTCACAGTGGATGAGGTTTCCAATCTTCTCTTTCTTCTCTTCTCTTCTTCTCCCTTCGCATTGCTTCGCACTGCGCGACGTATCCCAAAAGCCCGGATCGCGTATGATCGCCGGCTTCCTGAAGGCCGCAAAGGAGACGCAAATGCGTAGAGCTTTGGTTTTGGTCGCTTTCTTGCTCGGTTTCGCCGGTGTGGCCGGCGTCGCACATGCGGAGGTCGTTCAGTACATGTCCCGACATCCGATCCCAAAACGGATCGGGCACGGGTTCTGCGACATCGACGTCCCCCACTTCCACGATTACCCGCCGTCTGATCCGCGTCTCTACCGCCAGGTCGACGGGCAGTTCTACTTCGTCGGCGACCCGACGCCGTTTGGCTACGACGGTCCACGCTACTCGTTTTACGGGCCGCACCCGATTGCCGATGCGAGCGTGCAGTTGGGTGGACCGAGCTATTGTTATCTCAACGGGCCGCACTTTCATTGGTACGCGCCGCCGCCGCAGGCGCAGTTCGAGATGAAGGGCGGGGCGTACTGGTACGTCGGCGCCTTCGATCCCGTCTTCTACAGCGACCAGCCGAGGTTCATGGTGGTCAACGACGTCTACGCGCCGTTGGTCTACGAACGTCCGGTGATCGATGTGGCGATCGCGCCGCCGACCTTCCACGCCGAGTTCCTCGTCGGGGGCGGACCGGGGTGGCGCTTCGCGCCGGGCTGGCGCGAGAATCCTGGATGGCGCGGGCCGGGACCGGGCCCTGGATGGCGCGGGCCGGGGCCGGGCCCTGGATGGCGCGGGCCGGGACCGGGCCCTGGATGGCGCGGGCCAGGACCGGGCCCTGGATGGCGCGGACCCGAACGGCGCGAGATGGTCATGCGTCAGCGCCACGAGGAGTTTCGCCGCGAGGAGCAACACCGGGAGTGGGACCACGGGCACGACCGCGGTTGGCACGGTGGTCCGCCTCCGGGACACGAACCGGGTGGCCCGCACGGCGGCTGGCGCGGAGGGCCCCCGGGACACGAACCGGGCGGCCCGCACGGCGGCTGGCACCCAGGCCCGGGTCCGGCGGCGCAGGCCGGCCCTCCCCCGAACGGCGGCGGCTGGCACGGCGGCGGCGGCGGCCCGCACCCCGGCGGCGGCGGCCCGCACCCGGGCGGCGGCCACGGAAACCAGTTTCACCGCTAGGACCAGCGAGGAGATCGACATGAGACGCACATCGTTCAATCTTGGCGGCGGCCTCGTCGCCAGCGTTCTGTGGCTCGGCGCCGGCTGCCACAAGGAGGCCGCGCCGGCGGCAGGTCCGGGAGCTCCCGGCGCTCCGGCAGCCGCAGCGCCGGCGGCGCACGTGGACGGCACAGCGCACACTGACGCTGTCGAGGGCGCCTGGCGGAGCGCGGGGCTGGCTCCCGAAGGCTTCGCGCCGCTGCAGCCGGTCCCCTACGGCGCGTCGTACTGCGAGCAGGGTCGCGTGCAGAGCATCGATACTCTGGTCTGCGAGTACCGCGATCAGGACGCGCTGGCCAAGGGGCAGGCGGGCTTGATGGATCAGTGGGGACGCGAAGGGGGACACACCGGCGTTGCGTACCACTCGAAGCTGACGATGATCGCCGTCGTCGATCGCGCGCGGCACGATCCGAACGGCAAGATCATCCATCAGGTGATCGACACCTTCCGCAAGCTCTAGACGGCGGGCGATGCCAAAATCGCCGCCGCCGCGCGACGACGACGACGACGACGCCCGAGCGTTCGCGGAGGCGATGCGCGGCGCCCGGCGTATCGAAGGCGGTCCGCGCCGGGTGACCGGGTCGCCGGCCGGGAGCTCGCGATCGGCGTCGTCCAAGGCACGAGCCGTGTCCGTGCAGCGGGGCAGCCGCCCGCCGTTCGAGGTCGAGAGAGTGGGCGACGTGGTCGCCGGCCGCGCGGCTGACGTCAGCGCCGAGGTGCTGCGCGGCTTGCGTCGGGGCGACCACCGCCCCGAGGCGCGTCTCGATCTTCACGGTCAAACGCGCGACGAGGCAGTGCGCGCCGTCGAGCGGTTCGTGCTCCGGTCGCGCGCCGACGGGTGTCGCGCGGTTCTGGTCATCCACGGTCGTGGCCAGAACTCCGA
>Ga0209890_10000070_pt1 | contig 47363 bp, 47 predicted proteins | sample OrgsoiDNA2013049_FD_185799 | JGI IMG/M metagenome (GOLD analysis project Ga0209890, IMG submission 185799) | Permafrost soil microbial communities from the Arctic, to analyse light accelerated degradation of dissolved organic matter (DOM) -... | ecosystem: Environmental > Terrestrial > Soil >... | reverse complement strand
CGAGCCCGATCAGCGGCGCCTCCATGAACCCGGTGCGTTCGTTCGCGCCCGACCTCGTGCGCGGCGACCTGTCGCACACCTGGCTGTACGTGGTGGGCCCCGTCGCCGGCAGCCTCCTGGCGGTGCTTGTCGCCATCGTGCTGCGTGGCCGCGGGGGCGACCGGGCAGCCATCCTCGCCGCTCAGGGCGACCCACGGTGACCGCCCCGACGCGCTCGCCCCAACCCTCGCACAGGAGGTCGTGACACCGTGGCCACCAAGGAACGCTGGACCCGATCCCCGGCGGCGCACGACTTCGTCGCCGCCGCCGACTATCTCAGCCTGCTCTTCGACCCGCCCACCGTCGCCGTCGTGGTGCGACGTCTCCGCACTGCGACGATCACCACCAAGAAGGCCAAGGACCTGCTCCGGGCCAGCCGGCTCCCCCTGCTCCCCGTCGACGACAGCGAACTGGTCCGCGACCTCAGGAAGGTGAAGAAGGGCGTGAAGCTGTCGCCGGTCCTGCTCGTCCGCGGGGGCCTCGGCGGGTACCGTCCCCTGACCGTCGCCGACGGCTACCACCGCATCTGCGCCAGCTACCACCTCGACGAGGACGCCGACATCCCCTGCCGGCTCGCCGACCTGCCCCCGCCGAAGGTGCGCTCCACGCCCGAGCCGGCCGCAAGAAGCACCCGCGCCTGACTCAGCGCTCGGTGCGGTTCTCCATCTCCCAGGCATGGTCCAGAACGTGCCAGGCGATGCGGCGCGCCGCGTAGCGGGGTAGCCAGCCGCGGCTGTCCGCCGGGGCGCGGAGGCCGGCACGCAGCCCCGCGAGGACTGCCTTGCGCTGCGCGCCGATCGCGGCCGCCTCCCCCACGTGCGGTTCGGGCACGCGGACGCCGAGCTTGCGCGCGTACGCGTTCTCGGCCGCCAGGACATGGCCGGCCATCGCGTCCCGGTCGCGACCACCGCCCCGCGGGCCCTTGCGCAGCGAGGGCGGCGCTGAGGCCACCACCTCGTCGAACGCAGCCCACGCCGCGCTGATGAGCGCCTCGAGGCGGCGCGCCCCAGCCGCGCTGAGAGGCTCGGCCTCGGCCGCCGCCGGCGTCGCGGGGGCGCCGAAATCCGTCGTCGCCGAGCCGGGCAGGCGCTCGATCACCGCGAACTCGCCCACCCCGAAGGCCAGCCCTGCCGCCTGTGCGACCACCGCATACCGCGCAGCGTGGTCGGCCAGCTGGTCGAGGGCGGCGCGCTCATCGCGCGCCCCACGGCACCATCCCGGCCAGTCGAGAGCGCTGGCGAAGGCACGCTTGGGGGTGGCCTCGACGATGACGCGCACCGCTCGTCGGGGGACCCGGGGAGCCGCCATCGCGGCAGCATTGCACAGCCGCGCAATGCCATAGGCTAGTGACGACATGGCACGACAGAGACGCAGCGGCGCAGATCCCGGGGTGGCGGCGACGCTCGACAAGGTCCTCATCGCCGGGGCGTTCCACGGCCAGCGCAGGCGCGAGCAGACCGAGATCGAGCTCGACGAGCTCGAGGAGCTGGCCCGCACGCTGGGGACATCGGTCGTCGAACGCGCCGCCGTCCCGCTGCGTGACATCCACCCGGGGACCTTCTTCGGGTCAGGCACCGTCGAGGCCCTCGGCGCCCGCATCGGGGAGCTCGGCGGCCCCGCGGCGCTGATCAACGACCAGCTCTCGCCGCGCCAGCAGCGCAACCTCGAGGAGAGCTGGGGCGTACCGGTTCTCGACCGCACCGAGGTGATCCTGGCCATCTTCGCGCGCCGCGCCCGCACCGCGGAGGGACGCGTCCAGGTGGAGATGGCCCAGCTGGAGCACCAGCTCCCGCGCCTCGCCGGTGGGTGGGCGCACCTCGAACGCCAGCGCGGTCGCGTCGGCACCGGCAGCATGCGTGGCGGCATGGGTGAGAAGCAGATCGAGGTCGACCGCCGCCTCATCAACCAGAAGCTGCGCCGCCTGCGCCAGCGCCTCCGAGAGATCGAGAGGCAGCGCACCACGCGACGCACAGCGCGCTCGGCGGTGCCACTGGCCTCCTGCGCGCTGGTGGGCTACACCAACGCCGGCAAGTCCACCCTGCTCAACCGCCTCACCAACTCCACCGTCCTCGCGGACGATCTTCTCTTCGCCACGCTCGACCCCACCTCCAGGCTGCTGGGACTGTCCAGCGGACGGCGGATCATCGTCACCGACACCGTGGGGTTCATCCAGTCGCTGCCGCACGAGCTGGTCGAAGCCTTCGCGGCCACGCTCGAGGAGGTGCGCGAGGCGCACCTGCTGACCATCGTCGTCGACGCCTCGCACCCCGACGCCGAGGCACAGCTCGAGACCGTGCTGGCCACGCTCGATGAGATGGGTTGCGACCAACCCGCGGTGCTGGCCGTCAACAAGGTGGACCGGCTCGGAGCCGCCGCGGCTGACGACATGGCGCTCCGGCTCGGGGCCATCGCCGGCCTGCCCCCGGTGCGCATCTCCGCCGCCAGGGGAACGGGCATGCGCGAGTTGCGCCAGGCCATCGACGCGCTGGCGGCTGAGGCGGTTCCGGACACGCGCGCCAACCGTCCCATCATCGCCGCCGGGTCCTTCGACGGCGACATGGCCGAGGCCATCGACCAGCCCGATCACGGCCGTCGGCGAGCCGCATCCTGAGGGCGCCCGCGATCTCCTGACCGCCAGGACACCGGGCGGCGCCGTCGAACGCGTCGCGCCTCGGTAACGGTCGCGCACACGTGAGACCGGGCCTGTGGGGCACAGGCGACACTGCCGGGTGTGTCGGTGATGACCAGGCGGCGGCCGGCGCCGCGAACGGGCTCCACGCGCGACTGGCGGTCAATCCTGTTCCTGCTGCTCACGGTGGGCAGCATCGCGACCGCCATCGCGGGCGCCTACAACTTCGTGCTCCTGCCCCTGCTCGGCTCCTTCACGGGACCGTTCGAGGACTTCTCGGCGTATTCGCAGGCGGCGCACAGCGTGGCCGGCGGGACCACGCCGTACGCCTTCTTCAACGGCCGCACCATCGTCATGACGGGCTTCGACTACCCGCCGTTCGCGGCCGTGCTGCTGCGCCCGCTGGCATGGCTGCCGGCGCGCTGGCAGGACCTGCTCTGGCTCTGGGCCTCGCTCGCCGCGCTGGTGGGCGGCGCCGTGATCGCCGCCCGTGCGCTGCTGCCGGCAACCTGGCCCCGGGTGCGCATCGCAGTGTTCGTGGCGCTCACCTTCCCGCCCGCGACCTACAACCTCTGGCATGGGCAGATGAACACGATCATCTTCCTGCTGCTCGCGGTTGCCCTCTCCGATTACCTGTCCGGACATCGCAGCCGCTGTGGCGTCGTCCTGGGCATCGCCGCGGGCATCAAGATCGCCCCCATCGTGCTGCTCCTCGTGCTGCTCCGCCGCGGATGGTGGCGTGGTGCACTCGCCGGTGCCGCAACCGGGGCGGCCACCGTGGCGGTCGGCGTGGCGGCGCTCGGATGGTCGGTGACGCACCAGTACCTGGCCTCCGTGCTCCCCGTGCTCAACCGCGACAACGGCTGGATCTACAACCAGACATGGAACGGCGTGGTCAACCGGCTCGCCGGCCACTCCGTGCTCACCGTGGACAGCCCGTCGACGGGGCTGCACACCGTGGGCACCGTGCTCTCCGTGGCAACCGTCGCCATCGTGATGGTCGCCGTGAGCAGCCGTCCGCGAACCCGCGCCGAGCGCGGCGTCGAGTTCGCCTGCGGCGTCACCGCCATGCTGCTGGCCGGGGCGATCGCCTGGTACCCCATCTACGTGCACCTGCTCATCGCGATCGCCGCCGCGGCAGGGCTCGCCCACGAGCGCGGCCGCCTCGGGCAGGCACTGGCCACGTGGAGCGGCGCCGCGCTGCTCGGCATCGGACTGGTGGGCGGCGCCGCCATCGCGGCTCTCACCATCCAGGAGATCGACGCCATCTCGTCGGGCCCGCTCTGGTGGCTCTTCCTCCAGGCCTGCTCGCTGCCAGCGATCCTCGCGGTCGGGCTCCTCGTCACCATGGTGAGGGCGCTGCGCGACCGCCCCGCGCCGTCCAGCGCGTTCACAGTCGCTGCGCTCGCGCGGTGACACGCTCGACGTCGCGGCGGGCGTCGCGCTCGGCGATGGCCTCGCGCTTGTCCCACAGCTTCTTGCCCTTGCACAGCCCGATCTCGAGCTTGATGCGGTTGTTCTTCAGGTAGATGCGCAGCGGCACCAGGGTGAGGCCCTGTTGGGCGACCTTGGCGCCGAGGTACTCGATCTGGCGCCGATGCAGGAGCAGGCGGCGGCGACGCTGCGGCTCGTGGTTGCGCCGGTGGCCCTGGGTGTACTCGGCGATGTTGACGCCGAGAAGCCACGCCTCTCCACCCTCGACGCGCACGTAGCCCTCACGCAGCTGGGTGCGGCCGTCGCGCAGCGCCTTGACCTCAGTCCCGGCGAGTGCGATCCCCGCCTCGAAGGTCTCCAGGATGAAGTACTCGTGCGACGCCTGGCGGTTGCGCGCCAGCGTGGGGTCTGCTGTCTTCGGCTTGGTCGTCGCGGCCATGCGGTGTTATGTACAGGGTGGGCACCGCGGCGTGCTGGTGAGGTGTCGCGCCGGAACCGGTTGTCGGGGTGCGGGTCGGCTACGGCGCGGCGCCGACCGGCTGGCGGAGGATTTCGTAGCCGGCCGGCTCCGGATCCGTGTCGGACCCGGACAGCAGCGCGACCCAGATGTCCGGGTCGAGGCGCGGAGGTGTGGAGGGCGGCTCACGGTCGGGGCCGTGGTCGCGGTGGTCGATGTCGGGAGGCACCTCCTCAGGCGCCGCGCAGGCGACCAGCAAGCCGGCGATGACGAGCCCGACGACGAGGCCGGTGGGGATGTACTCGACGGCCCACACTCCGCTCATCACACCGGCGGTGACGAGGATGGCCACCGTCACAACGAAGGCAGCGGCGGGGACGGCCCAAGCCCATTCGCTGCCTCCGTCGCGGTCGATGTGGAGGCGGCGGTCGAGACCCCGGAGCGCGTCAGAGACCCTCGTCGAAACGTTTCCCCCGAGACGCCGCATCGGCCGCCCTCATAAAAGGTCCGCTGGTGCGCCAAGCATGGCACACCGCCCCGGGCGGCATCGCCCGGCGCCGGGCGCTCACGGCCGCTGGCGACGGCCCCGCAGGTAGGCGGCTGCGCTCATCGGCCGGCCGCCCGGTGGCTGGACGGCGGCGATGCGGTACACGCACTGCACGGTGGCCACGGCGACCTCCTCCCTCTCGACCGCAACGACGTCGCCCGGCACAGCGCCGAGCGGTGCCGCCTCGCCGGGGGTGCCCACGAGGACTCGGACACGCTGGCCGCCGAGCGCGACGGTGACGCCGGGCCACGGCTGCAGCGCTCGGACGCGCCGGTCGACGTCGACGGCGCTCACCGCGCCCCACTCGACAACCCCGTCCTGGCGAGCCAGGCGCGGCGCATGGCTGGCCAGGGTGTTGTCCTGGGCGACGGCCGCAGCGGTGCCGGCGACGAGGCCCTCGAGAACCTGGAGGAGGACGGCGGCGCCGTGCTCGGCAAGACGCTCGGCGAGCATCGGTGTGGTGTCGGTCGGTGCGATGTCGATCGCCCGGGTTGCGTACACGGGCCCTGTGTCCAAGCCCACGTCCATGCGCATGATCGACACCCCGGTGCGCTCGTCGCCGGCGAGGATGGCCGCGGCGACCGGGGACGCCCCTCGCCATCGCGGTAGCAGCGACCCGTGCACGTTGACGCCGCCGAACCGGGGCCCATCCAGCAAGGCCGCGGGGACGATCTGGCCATAGGCGGCCACAACAAGTGCGTCAGGCCGCAGCGCCAGGATGGTCTCGACACTCTCCGGCGCGCGGATGCGCTCGGGGCGGAGCACGCGCAGCCTGCGGCGCTCAGCGGCGCCCCCCACGGGGCGCGCCGCCGGCTGTCCCCGGGAGCCCGGCCGGTCCGGTTGCGTGACCACCGCTAGGACCTCGTGGGCGTCGGCAAGGGCGCGCAGCGAGGGGACGGCGAAGTCGGCTGTGCCGCAGAAGACGATGCGCACTGGCGCGGTGGCGGCAACGCCCGACGGCCGTCAGCCGACGAGCTCGCCCTCGAGGGCCTCGGTCTCCCCCTCAGCGGCGGGGTCCCAGCGCCGCAGGGTTCCCTCGATGACCTTGGTCGTGAAGAGGATGCCGTCGAGGTGGTCGATCTCGTGCTGGATGGCTCGCGCCAGGAGGCCGTCGCCCTTGACGCGGATCTCCTTGCCGTGGCGGTTCTGCCCGCGCGCAACCACTCGCTGGCAGCGCGTGACCTCGCCGATCAGGCCGGGGACGGAGAGGCAGCCTTCGAAACCGGTCTGCTCGCCTTCACAGCGCACCATCTCGGGATTGGCCAGCTGGTAGACCTGGTTGTCCACCTTGAGCACGATGACGCGCAGCGGCAGGCCCACCTGGGGCGCGGCGAGACCGGCGCCGTGGGCGTCGACCATGGTCTCCACCATGTCGTCCATCAGCCTGCGGATGGCGTCGTCGACGCGCGGCACCCGTGTGGCCCGCGACACGAGCACGGGGTCCTCGTCAGCGGCGAGGACGATGGGCAGCACTGCCACGGGTCACCTCACTGTCCGGGGTCGACGTCGATGCTCCAGCCACGCCCGCGCGGCAGGTGCGGAAAGGCCCTCTCGATCGCCTCGCCCCGCACCGTGATCTGCCAACGGTACTCGCCGCGGAGGCGATGAAGGAAGGCGGGGGTCGGCCCGAGGACGTCGAGGCCCGACCCGGCGCCGAGTTTACCAGACACCTCCGCGAGCACCCGGCGTGCCTCGATCTCGGCATGGGCATCGTCGCGGTGCGTGATCGTGCACACGACCATGCGCGTGTAGGGAGGAAAGCGCAGTGCGCGGCGTACGCGGATCTCCTCCCGCGCGAACGAGAGGTAGTCGTGCGTGGTTGCATGCCGCACCGCGTAGTGCTGGGGGCTGTACGTCTGCAGGATGACGCGCGCCGGTTCGTCGCCCCGCCCGGCCCGGCCGGCCACCTGGGTGAGCAGCGAGAACGTCGACTCGCCGCTGCGGTAGTCGGGGAAGTGCAGCGACACGTCGGCGTTGACGATTCCCACCAGACGCACGTTGCCAAGGTCCCATCCCTTGGCCACCATCTGGGTGCCGATCAGGCAGTCGGCCTCGTGGTTGGCGAAGGCGTCGTAGATCGTGAAGTAGGCGTCGCGGGTGACCGTGGTGTCGCGGTCCATGCGCAGCAGACGGAGGTCGGGGAAGCGATCGTGCACCTCGGCCTCGAGCCGCTCGGTGCCCATGCCCAGCCCGCGGATCGCGGTCGACCCGCAGCTCGGGCAGATGTTGGGCAGGGGCCGCGAGGCGCCGCAGTAGTGGCAGTCGCAGCGCCGCCGCTGCGCGTGGTACACGAGCGACACGCTGCAGCTGTCACAGCTGACCGACTCACCGCAGTTGCGACACACCACCACAGTCGCGGTGCCGCGCCGGTTGAGGAAGAGGATCGACTGACCGCCGCCTGCATGGCATGCGCTGAGCGCGCGGTCGAGCTCAAGCGAGAGCGGGCTGCGGTTCCCGGCGCGCAGCTCCTCGCGGAGGTCGACCACCTCGATGGGGGGCAGCGGCCGGCCGCTGATCCGCTCCGCGAGGGTGACCAGCTCGAAACCACCGGTGTGCGCGGCATAGAACGTCTCCACCCGTGGGGTGGCGCTGCCGAGCACGACGGGGACGTTCACCAGCCGGCCGCGCTCGAGGGCGACGTCGACGGCGTGGTAGCGAGGGATGCGGTCCTGCTTGTAGGCGGCGGCGTCCTCCTCGTCGACCACGATGATGCCGAGACGGGGCAGCGGCGCGAAGACCGCGCTGCGGGAGCCGACCACGACGTCCAGCTCGCCGTCCCTGATCCGTCGCCACTCGCGGGCCCGCTCGGCCTCGGTGAGGCCGGAGTGGAGGACGGCGACCCGACCCGGGAACCGCGCCGCAAAGCGGCGAATCGTCTGTGGGGTGAGGGCGATCTCCGGGACCATGACGATCGCCTGGCGACCTTCGCCAAGGGCTGCCGCGATGGCGGCGAGGTACACCTCGGTCTTGCCGGCGCCGGTGACACCGTGGAGCAGAACGCGCCTGTGGACGCCGGCGGCGAGGGCCTCGAGCAGCGGGGCGGCCGCGTCGCGCTGCGCGACGGTGAGCTGTGGCGCCGTCTCGGCGGTCGTCCCGGGTGCGCCTGCCGCCGCGGTGACGGCGGCGGAGGTGGTGCGCGGGCCGCGCCTGCGGCCGCCGGGGCGGGCTGCGCGGATGCCCTTGGGGAGCATCGCCTTGATCACCTCGCCGAGCGGGGCGCAGTAGCGCGCGGCGATCCAGCGCGCCAGGTCGAGCGACGCCGTGTCGAGAATGGGCGCCTCGGCGAGCACCGCAGTGATGGGGCGCGGCTCGCCGGTGAGCAGCGCCCGCCCCGAGTCGACGACGTACCCGACCACCTCGCGGCGGCCGAACGGCACCTCCACGCGGGCGCCGCGCACGACCAGCTCAGCGAGGTGGGCGGGGACCTCGTAGGTGTACTGGTCCTGGGGCAGGATCGCGCCCGTGTCGGGGACCACGCCGACGTACCTCGACACCACCTCGCCGCCGCGGCGGTCGATCGCCGCATCGGTCCCTTGCGCTGTCACCCTGCCGAGCCTGGCAGCAGCCCTCGGGGCACCGCGGCGGGCATGCCGTCCAGCACCCCGGCGATCCGTTCCTCCACGATGTCGAGCAGCGCCGCCGCGACCTCGGGCTTGGGACGCCTGCTGAGATGCGCCACGAACCCGGCGGGGCCGTACACGGTGACCTCGTTGTCCTCGCTTCCCATGCCGATCCCGGCTCGTGAGACGTCGTTGAGCACCACCAGGTCAAGCGCCTTGCGCGACAGCTTCTGTCTCGCGTTGGCGTCGATGTTGTCGGTTTCCGCGGCGAACCCGACGACGAACACGCCCTGACGGAGGGGGTCGCCGGCAAGGCTGCCCAGGATGTCGACCGTGGGAACCAGCTCGAGTGTCAGCGACGCCTGCTTCTTGATCTTGTTGGTCGCGACCTCGGCGACGCGGTAGTCGGCGACCGCGGCCACCATCACCAGCAGCACGGCGCCCGGCAACGCGCCGCGCACGGCGGCGTTCATCTCGGCGGCCGTCTCGACGCGGATGACGTCGATGCGCCCGTCAGCGGGCGCGTCGACGGTGGTGACCAGCGTCACCGACGCTCCCCGCTGCGCCGCGGCCAGCGCCACGGCGTTGCCCATGCGGCCGCTGCTGCGGTTGCCCAGGTAGCGGACGGGATCGATGGGCTCGCGCGTACCGCCGGCGGTGACCACGACGCAGCGGCCGAAGAGGGGCGAGACGGGCGGTCCCATGGCCGTGGTCCTCAGGCGTCGCCGAGGCGTGCGAGGGTCTCCTCCACCACCGCGCTCACCTCGGCCATCCGGCCCTCGCCGGTGGCTCCGCTGGCCAGTCGCCCGATCACCGGGCCCACCACGTGGACGCCGCGGGCGCGCAGCGCGTCGACGTTGGCGCGGGTGGCCGGGTGTTCCCACATCGCCGTCTCCATCGCCGGCGCGAGCACCAGCGGCGCGCGGCTGGCCAGCAGCACCGTGGTCACGGCGTCGTCTGCGAAACCATGCGCCAGCCGGGCGATGAGGTTGGCTGACGCTGCAACGGCGACGTGCACCTGCGCCCACGCACCGAGATCGATATGGCCCATGCCGTGTCCTTCGCTGCCCTCGTGCCAGACGTCGGTGAGCACCGGGTGGCCACTCAGGGCCTGCAGGGTCGTGGCCCCGATGAAGCGCTGCGCGTTGGCGGTCATGACCACGCGCACCTCGCATCCGGCCTTGCGGAGGCTGGTGATCACCTCGCAGGCCTTGTACGCGGCCACGCTCCCGCAGACGTGCACGGCGATGCGACGCTCGCCACCCCCGGCGCTCACGATGTCCCCCTGGCGCGCCGGCTTCGCACGATATCCAGGATCTCGCGCGCCGCGCGGCCCACGTCGTCGTTCACCACCCGGTGATCGTACGCGGCGCCATCGGCGAGCTCGGCGACGGCGTTGCGGAAGCGCAGTTCGCGTGCGGCCTCGTCCTCGGTGTCGCGGCCCACCAGGCGGCGGCGCAGCTCCTCCTCCGAAGGCGGCAGCAGGAAGATGAAGATGGCGCCGTCCACGCGCGGCCGGATCCATGCGGCGCCCTGCACGTCGATCTTGAGCACGATGTCCTCGCCGCGGTCGAGGGCCTCCTTGACGCGCGCCTCGGACGTGCCATAGAGGTGACCGTGCACCTCGGCCCACTCGAGGAACTCTCCACGCTCGGCCATGGCCAGGAACTGGTCCCTGTCGATGAACGAGTAGGCAACCCCGTCGACCTCGCCCGGACGGGGTGCGCGGGTGGTGTAGGACACGCTGTAGCGGAGGCCCGGCTCGAGGGTGCGCAGCTGGTGCAGGACCGTGTCCTTGCCCACCCCGCTCGGACCGGAGAGGACGATCAGCCGGCCGGGCTCGGTGGTGACCCGTGGACCGCGCCGCATCATTCGCCCTCTCGCGCCGCGGCCAGCGCGGCCACGAGGTCAGCGGGCAGCGCCGCCTCGAAGTCGCAGCGACGGCCGTCGTCGGGATGGAGGAAGCTGAGTCGCTGGGCGTGCAGCGCAGGTCGTGAGCTGAGCGTGTCGCCGCGCCGTCCGTAGACCACGTCGCCGACGAGCGGGTGGCCGATCGAGGCGAGGTGGACGCGGATCTGGTGGGTGCGGCCGGTGAGCAGGCGCACCTCGAGACGCGTGTGCCGGCGCAGCCGATCCACCACTGTGAACTCGGTGATCGCCGCGCGCCCCCCATCGACCACGGCCATGCGCTGGCGGTGCCCGGGATCGCGCCCGATCGGCGCCTCGATGCGCCCCGTGGCCTCGCGGAATCTGCCGTGCACCAGCGCCCAGTAGACGCGCCCCAGGGTGCGCCGCTGCAGTTGCAGGGACAGCGATCGATGCGCGGCCTCGGTCTTGGCCACGACCAGCAGGCCGCTGGTGTCGCGATCGAGGCGATGCACGATGCCGGGGCGCTCATCGCCGCCGAGTTGCGACCACGTCGCGCCGCGCTGGCGCAGGCCGTCGGCAAGCGTGCCCGTGGGATGGCCGGGCGCGGGGTGCACCACCAGCCCGGCGGGCTTGTCGATCACGGCGAGGGCGTTGTCCTCGTACACCACCTCGAGGGGCACCGCGGGGCCCGGGCCGTCGACCGCTGCCGCGGGGCGCGGCGGGATGACCACGACGACGTCATCACCCGGCCTCACGCGCTGCCCCGAGCGTGCTTCGCGGTTGTTGACCCGGACGTGACCGCCCGAGATGAGCGACTGCGCGGCACTGCGGCTCACCTCCTCCTGCTGCATCACGCGCAGGTCGAGGCGTAGCCGCTCTGCCTCGCTGCCGGGGGCGGCGCTCATGTCGACGGGTCGCCTTCGCGACTGCCGGGCGCCGGCACCACGCGCAAGGTGAGCACGCCGACCAGGATGCCCAGGACGATGGCCATGTCGGCGACGTTGAACACCGGCCAGCGCTGGAGGTCGATGAAGTCCACGACGTATCCCTGCACGACACGGTCGACCGCGTTGGCCAGGGCGCCGCCGAGCACCATGCCGAGCAGCACCTGGGGGAACAGGCCTGGTCCGAACCGCCGACCGGCGATGAGGATGTAGGCGGCCACGACCAGCGCGACGGCGAGGAAGATGAACTGAGCCTGCGGGAACAGGCCGAACGCCGCGCCGCGGTTCTCGATGTGGTGGATGGTCACCGGCCCGCTGCTCGGGACCTGGTCGCCGAGGGCGATGTTCTGTGTGACCAACCACTTGGTGACGTGGTCGAGGACGAAGATCACCGCCGCGGTGCCGAGGAGTGTGACCAGCTGCCGTCGCCTTCCGGGCAGCGCCGCCTCAGCCACCGCTGCCGCCCGGCACGGCGGCCAGTCGTGATGTGTCCGTCATGAGTGAGCTCAGGATAGCCCGGCCACGGTCATCGGCCCGGCCCGGGCCGGTCGCCGAAGAGCGCCCGGCCGAGGCGGATCACGGTGGCGCCGTGGGCGATGGCGACCTCGTAGTCGTCGCTCATGCCCATGCTCAGCTCCTCCAGGGCGATCCCCTGCGCCTGACGCAATGCCTCGCGGAGCCCGCGCAACCGCTCGAAGCAGAGCTGCGCCGCGTCGGCGGGCCCGGGGGGAGCGACCGTCATGAGGCCCGCGGGTTCAAGGGCAGCGAGCCCGCGCACGACCTCGAGCACAGCCGCCGCGTCGTCCGGGGAGGTCCCGGTGCGCCCGGGGAGGCCGGTCAGCTCCACCTCGATGAGGACGCGCAGCGGCGCCACGTCCGTGCCACGGTGGCGCGCCAGGTCAACGGCCAGGGCGGCGCTGTCCAGCGACTGCACCGTGTCGAACAGCGACGCCGCCAGCCGCGCCTTGTTGCGTTGCAGGTGGCCGATCATGTGCCAGCTGATGCCGCGCCCGGGGCACGCCGCGCGCTTGGCCTGCGCTTCCTGCACGCGACTCTCGCCGATCTCGCGGAGCCCGAGCGACACCGCCGCCTCGACAGCGGAGGCGGGATGGCCCTTGGTCACCGCGAGGAGGTGGATGCCCTGCGGATCGCGTCCAGCGCTCTCGGCGGCTCGGCTGACCCGCTCCCTGATGGAGGCCAGCCGCCCCGCGAGCGCATCGGCCGCAACGCTGCCGGGGGTCAACCGGACGTCGCGCGAATGGCGTGGGAGGAGCTCCTCATTTGCCCATGTCGAGGGGCAGCTCGCGGCCGTCGTCGGCGCGGCGGCGGCGGCGGCGTGGCGCCTCGGGTGGGCGCGTCCCGGGCGGGTTGGCGAGCACGTCCTCGATGGTCGCCCGCATCTGCTGGACATCGCGAAAGGAGCGGTACACCGAGGCGAAGCGCACGTAGGCGATCTCGTCGAGCGTGCGCAGGTGCTGCATCACCATCTCCCCCACCTCGAGGCTGCGCACCTCGGTGACGTTGCGCGCGCGCAGCGCGCTCTCCACCTCGTCGACGATCGCCTCGAGCTGCGCCGAGGCAATGTCGCGTTTGGTCGACGCGTTGACGAGGCCGCCGATCAGCTTGCGTCGGTTGAACTCCTCGCGGCGACCATCCTTCTTGACCACCCACAGCGGCACCGCCTCGACGCGCTCGTAGGTGGTGAAACGCTTGTGGCAGGAAAGACATTCGCGCCGCCGCCGCACCGCCTCGCCGGTCTCGGAGTCACGCGAGTCGACGACTTTCGACTCAGGCTGTGAACAGTATGGGCACTTCATGGCAGGAACAGGCGCCCCCTCGCGCGGAGGGGGGCGCCTGTGATCAGGTGGTGACGACTAGCGGCGGTCGCGGAGAAAAGCGGGGATGTCGAGGTCATCGGCGTTGGGCGGCGTCGCCGAACGGCCGCCGATGGTGAAGGCCGGGGACGCCGTCACCGAGCGTGCCGCGGGCTCGTACGCAAGGGTTCCCAGCACATCGATGTGGCCGGTGAAGCCGGTGGCGATCACGGTGATCTTCACCTCCCCCTTCATGGCCTCGTCGATGACCGTGCCGAAGATGATCTGGGCGTCTGGATCGGCCGACTCGCTGACCAGCTGGGCCGCCTCGTTGACCTCGTAGAGGGTGAGGTCGGGGCCACCGGTGACGTTGAGCAGGATCCCCTTGGCCCCTGCGATGGTGGTCTCGAGCAGGGGGCTGGCCACGGCGTCGCGCGCAGCGTCCGCGGCACGGGTGTCCCCGTTGCCGAAGCCGATGCCCATGAGGGCGGCTCCCTGGCCGGACATGATCGCCTTCACGTCGGCGAAGTCGAGGTTGATCAGGCCGGGGAAGACGATCAGGTCGCTGATGCCCTGCACACCCTGGCGGAGCACGTCGTCGGCGAGCTTGAACGCCTCGGTGATCGGCGTGCGCTTGTCGACGACCTGCATGAGCCGTTCATTGGGGATGGTGATCAGGGTGTCGACGCGCCCCTGGAGATTGGCGATGCCGTCGTCGGCGGCACGCTGGCGCTTGAGTCCCTCGAACTTGAAGGGCTTGGTGACCACGCCGATCGTCAGCGCGCCCTGCTCGCGCGCGATCTCGGCGACAGTGGGAGCCGCGCCGGTGCCGGTGCCGCCGCCCATGCCGGCGGTGACGAAGACCATGTCGCAATCCTCGAGCAGCTTGGTGAGCTCGGCGCGCGACTCCTCGGCGGCCTCGGCGCCGCGCACCGGGTCGCCCCCCGCCCCCAGCCCGCGCGTCAGCTTGGAGCCGATGCGCACCTTCTTGTGGGCGTTGCTCAACTGCAATGCCTGGTGGTCGGTGTTCACGGCGATGAACTCCACACCCTTGAGGCGGCTCTGGATCATGCGGTTGACAGCGTTGCTGCCGCCCCCGCCAACGCCCACAACCTTGATGCGGGCATTTCCCTCGAGCGTCCGGTCGAGATCGTTCATGGGTGTCTCCTCACGCTTCCTGCTCTTCGGACGCAGCGAAGACTCGCCCGCGCGCGCCGCTTCATCATCAGTGCCACGATCGACGGGCGGCGGCGGCGTGTCGCCGTCATCGTGCCCGTACAGCTTCATTCGTTCAGAAAAGTTCACGCAACCACCGTCCCAGTCCCGCCCCGACGTGCTGGCCGTTGCCGTTCTGTGCCTTGCCGGTGAGGGCCACGTGGCGACCCAGGCGACCGCGCGCGCCCCAGCGCAGCAGGCCGACGACGGTGGCGTGATGCGGCCCGCTGATCTCGTCGTTCATGCCGTGCACGCCGTGAGGCGCCGCGACCCGCGCGGGCAGGTCGGTCACCTGCTGGATCACCTCAGCGAAACCGCGCAGCAGTGAGCCTCCGCCGGTGAGCACGATCCCGCCCGGGAAGCTGCTCGGCTGCCCTGCCTTCTCCACCTGCTCGGCGATCAGTTGGGCCATCTCCCGCGCGCGCGGCCCGATGATCTCGGCCAGGAAGCGCTGGGGGATGCTGACCGGCTCGTCGTATCCCATCGGCGTCAGTTGCACCTCCGCGTCGGCGGGCAGGGTCAGCTGCAGGCAGTGGCCGTACGCGCGCTTGGTGGCCTCGGCAGTCTCCAGGTCACAGCGCAGGCCCACCGCGAGGTCGCCACTGACGTGGTTGCCACCCACCGGGATCACCGCGGTGTGGATGATGCTGCCCTTGGCGAACACGGCCACGTCGGTGGTGCCGCCGCCGATGTCGACCACCACGACGCCGCGGTCGAGCTCGTCCTCGCCGATCACCGCCTCGGCGGAGGCGAGGATCTGCAGGACCAGGTCGTCGACATCGAGGCCCGCCTTGTGGACAACCTTGACCACGTTCTGGATGGCGGTGTTGGTGCCGGTGATGATGTGGGCGTCGACCTCGAGGCGCGTGCCGGCCATGCCGAGCGCGTCGCGGACGCCCTCCTGTCCGTCGATCGTGAACTGCTGGGGGAGGACGTGGAGGATCTTGCGGTCCGACGGAACGCTGACGGCGCGCGCCGCCTCCACGGCACGGGTGACGTCGGCATCGCGCACCTCGCGGTGCCCGGCCGACACGGCCACCACACCACGCGAGTTCTGCGACGTGATGCTGGTGCCGGCCAGTCCGACGACCGCGGAGTCGACGGGCACGCCACTCATCTGTTCGGCCAGGTCGACCGCTTCCGCGACCGCCTCGGCGGCCCGGTCGATCTCGATGACGGCCCCCTTGCGGATGCCCCGGGAGACGGCGCCGCCCACGCCGATGACACGGAGCCCGGTGCTGTCCAGCTCAGCGATGGCGCAGCAGACCTTCGTCGTTCCTAGATCGAGTGCAAAGACGCGGCGAGAACGGGTCACACTGGCCTCCGAGTATAGCCGGAGCCTTCCCCTAAAGAAAGAGGTTGTCACGACAAAACCGCAAGATGCTGAGTTTGCGGGTTGAGTATGCCACAAGATGTGGCCTGTCCGGGCCTAGCTGCGGCGCCCCGGCGGGCCCCCCATCGCCCTGTCCGAATGCGTCCCGCGGAGGCCTGGAACACAGTCGCGGCCGGCCCTGTCGGAGGCGGTGGAACGCAAACAGGGCCTCGTCACTGCACCATGTGGACGAGACCCCGTCGGCCGCAGCCCGTGCCGGGCCGCGCAGCGTCGCCAATGGTGGCACAGGGGGAGGCGCACCGGGCCCCCACGGAGTGCCCGGTGCGCCGAGTGAGAGGGCCTGATCCCGTCGGCTCGATCAGCCGACCGGCAGGACTGCGGTTCCCTCGATGCGCACCGCCTGCAGCGAGCGGGGATCGAGGCCCAGCAGCTTGAGGATGGTCGGTGCGATCTGGGTGGTCTCCACCGCGCCGGTTTCGACCTCATGGGTGTCGACGGACCCACCCGAGACAACCAGCGCCACGTCGCGGTCGTCCGGGTTGTCACCGCCGTGCTCCGCGATCTTGGCCATCTTGCCGGTGTACACGCTGCCCACCTGCGCGATGCCGATCACGTCGGGGACACGTGGATCACCCGCCTTGACGTGGATGAAGTCAGCGGCAGCCTCCCCCGCGTACACGGTCCGGAGGCCGGACTTCGTGAATGCCTTGGGGTTGCCGTTGATGTCGTTGCCAGTCCCTGAACGGTTCAGGAGGAAGCTGCGGGCGAAGGTCGTCGCGGTCGCCGAGCGGTCGTTGAGCCAGATCAGCATCCCGTCGTCGTCCACAGCGAATGCCACCAGTGGCGTCGTGGCCGTGGGGTCGGCCGTCTGCCACGCCGTGTCGAGCGCGGTGAGGATGGCGCCGTCATCGATGCGGGTCAGCTGCGCCGGCTTCTGCGGCGATTGACCGTGCTTGGCCGACAGGATGATCGTGGTGCTGTCCTGGAGGTGGCGGTCGGCGATCGCCTCGCGCATCTTGCCGACGCTGTCGTTGATGTAGTCGAGCGCCCGCTTGAGCAGGGGCCCGGGGGTCAGTCCGTCGGCCAGGTAACCGCCGCGCAGGCCATCGGATACGGGCAGCTTCTCGGCAGTCGACACCGTCTGGAAGTTCATGCCGAAGATGGCCGGCGTCCCAACCCGCGCGGTGCCGCTGTGGTCGAAGCCCTTGATCTCGTTGATGACCGCCTGGACCTTGTACGAGTCGTACTGCATGGTCAGGGCGTTGTCGGTCGTCCAGTCGTTGGTCGACCCGAGCGTGGGAGCGTTGCTGTTGATCTCCGGGGTGAAGAGGTCCTGAACGCCGGTCCCGGACGGACCGTTGAGAATCTCGTAGGCCGGGTGCTTGTCCGACCAGGCCGTGCGCAGGCCGGCCGCCCTCGCCACCTCGAAGATGGTGTTGACCTTCAGGTAGGAATGCGGGTAGACGGGCTTGCAGGTGGTCGGGTCAACAGGCAGGTTGGCCGGGTTGATCAGGCTGGCGGGGTTTCCGGTCATCTGCAGGATGCTGCCGGGCAGGCCCGCCAGTCCCTGGCCGGCGTCGATGGAGCTCACGTTGTTGTCGAGAGCCTCGAAGTAGGTCACCTCCACGCCAGGGGTGACGCCCGCGCAGCTGGTGGTGCCGGCGGGGAGCAGCGCGTGGTTCCACGTGTCGTCGTAGTAGACGCCGGTCGACGACGGGTTGCCGCCGGTCACCTGGCCCACCATCCCGGGGAACGAGTCCGACGGAAAGGGCGTCCTCGCCTTGGTGAACTCGACGCCGCCGCCCACGAGCATGGCCAGTGCCGACCCGGGGTGATGAGCCACGTACCAGGCCAGGTCCGTCTGGTGCAGGCCGTCGATGGACAGCAACAGCACGTGCTTGTCCTGGGCCGCGCCGCTGGCCGAGGCGGCGCCGGGAGCGCCTGCCGCGAGGGCGGCGAGGCCGAGCGTTGTCAGGGCTGCGATGGAGCGGACGGATCTTGGTGACACCGGTTGCCCTCCTGGACTGACGACGCGGTGCCGGACACCGCCAACAGCTCCTGAGGCTAGGCTCGCCGCGGTGGTGGCGGTGGTAAGCGCGGGTTAACAGAGGGTGGTCACCGCCCGCTCAGGCGGGGGTCAGAACCAGCTTTCCGCGGCGCTCGCCGGCGGCGAGCTCGGCGAACGCCTCGGCCGCCTGCGCGAGCGGCCGCACCGAGTCGACGAGAGGATGCAGCCGGCCCGTGGCGCACATCTCGACGACACGCGAGAGGTCGGAGCGCGCCCCCATGGTGCTGCCCGCGATGGTCAGCTGCCGCCAGAAGATGCGGTTGAGCTGGGCAGGCGGGTTGGGCCCGCTCGTCGCCCCCGACACGACCACGACGCCGCCCGGCCTGACCACGCGCAGCGAGAAGTCCCAGGTGGCCTCGCCCACCGTGTCGAGGACGGCGTCGACGCCGCCGTCGCTGGCGGCGAGCACCTCTTTGACGGCGCCTCGCTCGATGGGGAAGGCCGCCACGGCGCCGAGCTCGATGGCGATGTCCCGCTTGCCGGGGTCACGCGATGTCGCGAAGACGCTCAGCCCGCACGCCGACCCCATGAGGATGGCCGCGCTGGCCACGCCACCGGTGGCGCCGTGGACGAGAACGCGCTGCCCGGGGCGGAGGGCCGCCCTCACGAAGAGCATCCGATAGGCGGTGAGGTAGGCCGTCGGCAGGCACGCGGCGGTCACCACGTCGACGGTGTCCGGGAGAGGCAGGATGTTGCCCACCGGGACGACGAGGCGCTCGGCGAGCGTGCCCGGGTTGGGCGGCTCGCTGAGCATGGCCATGCGTGGGCAGCTCAGTTCGCCGCCGGAGCGGCACGCCGCGCAGCGGCCGCAGGTGATCAGGCTGTGCACCACGACGGCGGCACCGGGCGGCGGGCAGCCCTCAGGCGGGTCCCCGTCGCCGTAGGCGAGCACGGTGCCGGCCGCGTCGCAGCCGAGGACCTGGGGAGCTGTGAGCGGACGCGAGCTGATCCCACGCAGCGTCCACAGGTCGTGGTGGTTGAGCGCCGCGGCCCCGACGGCGATGAGCACCTCGCCGCTCCCCGGAACGGGGTCGTCGACCTCGGTCACCTCGAGGTTGGAGAGCGGGTCGTCGCCACCGTAGCGGGCGGCGCGAACTGCGAGCACGGCAGCCAACGGTAGCAGCACTGTGGCGCAGAACCGGGAAGGTCGGTCACCATGACCTGCCATGCGCATCGACAGTCTCTTCGCACACGACGAGCCGCTCTTCTCGTTCGAGTTCTTCCCCCCGCGTGACGATGAGGGCGCCGAGCGGCTTTTCGCCACGATCGCGGCGCTGCGCGACCTGGCGCCCGCGTTCGTGTCGGTGACCCACGGCGCCGGGGGCAGCCAGCGCGACGACCGCACCGTCCGCCTCGTGGAGCGCATCAACCTCGAAACCGGGCTGCTGCCCATGGCGCACCTCACCTGCCGGGACTCGACGGTCGAGGACCTTCTCGCCGAGATCCGCCGCTACCGGGAGGTCGGCATCGAGAACGTGCTCGCCCTGCGCGGCGATCCGCCGAACGGGGAGGGCAGGTTCGTCGCCTGTGAGGGAGGGCTGAGCTACGGCAGTGAGCTGGTGCGCCTGGTCAGCACCCACGCCGACATCTGCGTCGGCGCCGCGTGCTCTCCCGAGAAGCACGTCGAGTCGGCCAGTCTCGAGGACGACGTCCGCGCCGCCCGCCAGAAGGTCGACGCCGGGGCCAGCTTCCTGATCACCCAGCTGTTCTTCGACAACAGCCGCTACTTCAACTTTGTCGACCGCGCCCGGGCGGCGGGCATCGGCGTGCCCATCGTGCCCGGGATCATGCCGATCACCAACGTCGACCAGGTCTACCGATTCACCGCCAAGATCGGCGCGTCGATCCCCGAGGCACTGCGCGCAGCCCTGGAGACGCGCGCCGACGATGCCGCTGCGGTGATCCAGCTCGGTGTGGCCTGGGCGACGCTGCAGTGCAGTGAGCTGCTCCGGGCGGGCGCGCCGGGCATCCACTTCATCACCCTCAACCGCTCCCCCGCCACACGCGCCATCCTCACAGCGCTGCGCATCGCCAGGCCCTGGGAAACCGCCTGACCCTGGGATCGAACCGCCCGGCCGGCCCGCTCCTGCTCAGCGCTGGGCTGCCGGCGACGATGGCACCAGCTGGAAGACGAACGGGGTCGGGGTGGGCCGCGCGGTCGCTGGCGTGGCCGGCGACGGGAGCGGCGAGGCTGATGCGGGGGCGCCCGACACGGGGGCCGTGGTGGACAGGGCGCCGCCCGCGACGGCGGCGGCGACCCAGGTGGGCTCGCCGGGATGGCCGCCGATCGCCGGGGACGACGCGTTCTCCAGGTCGACGTAGCCGAAGGCGGGATGGACGAGGTCGACCCGCCCCGTGAGCGCGGCAAGCGCGGCGAGCTGCCCGGGGATGGCCGCCAGCGCATCGTTGCTGTCGAGCGCCCCGAAGACGGCCTGCCAGCCGCTGCTGCACCATGCCGAGAGCACGTTGCTGCTGCTCAGCACGAAGGCATCGAGCTTGCAGCCGAAGACCGTCGTCCAGCGCGACGCGGCGCTGGCCAGGAGCCCGGCCGCCCCCGCGATCAGGGGCTGCTGGGCGCCCGTGCGTTGGTCGAGGAGAACCCCCACGCCGTTGAGCGGCGCCGTCGTTGAGTGGTCCGTCCGCAGCGTCGCGCCGTCGGCCGCGACCAGGGTGGTCGTCGAAGAATGGCGGACGACGAGGTCGGGCTGCCACTCCGTGACGGCGATCTGGATCGTCGACGGCAGCGTGGTGGTCACCGACACCGAGCGCACCCAGGGGAGCTGGGCGATGCGCGCCCGGATGGCGTCGGCGTCGACGGTGAAGAGGCTCGACGTGGGCACGCGGGCGGCGGCGAGCACGGCGTCGCGGCTGAGCAGGCGTTCACCGCTGACGTCGATCGTGTGGACGCGGAACGCGGGGGCGGTGAGGAGGACAGCCAGCGCGCCCACCTGGCCGACGAGCAGCCCGATACCGAGGAGGCGGCGCAAGAGGGGGCCGCGCTGACGCTCCACAGCAACCTGGCGGCGTCCCTCGCCGTGACGACGACGTCGCACCGAGGGCTGCAGCGGGACCCCGGCGGGGCGGTGGAAGCGGCGTCCCATGCGGGGGCCGTCGACGAGGCCGGCGGCGATGGCGCGGATCTGCGCCTGGCGCGCTCCGGCGTCGTCGAGCACGGGAAACGCAGAAGGGCGCTCGGTGAGTTTCTGGGGCATGGAGAGAAGGACGTGAGCTGAGACGCGCACCAGGGCGCCGGTCCGCACAGTATGGGACCGATCGCCGCGTTGCGACGCCGTCCGGCGCAACTCTCGGGAGGTGTCAGGCCGCCCCGAGGTACGTGTCGGGAAGGTCGTTGGCGAACAGCACGGCGTCCCCGGCGACGGCGACGCGACCGATCACGGCCGTCGCCTCGGCGAGCGTGCGCACCACGTGCACGCGGTCATCGGCCATGCCGCCGGCGCGCAGACCGTCGCGCAGGGCCCGGGCCGGGCGCGCGTCCATGACGATGACGTGGTCGCAGACTCGAGCGGCGTGCTCGCCGTAGCGGCGGTTCTCCTCGTCCTCGACCGCGCCGAGCTCGACCAGGCCGGGGGTGACCAGGATTCGAGCCCGCGCGTCCAGCTGAGCGAGCACCTCGAGGCCGTTGTGGACACCGACCGGGTTGGCGTTGTAGGAGTCGTCGATGACGGTGATGGCGTTGCCGGTGGGGACAGGTTGGAGGCGATGGTCGACGGGCTGCAGCGACGGCAGCGCGGTCAGTGCCGGCTGCAGGGGAAGACCGAGACGGTGCACCGTCGCCAGTGCCGCGCTGACGTTGAGCACCTGGTGACGGCCGAGCAGCGGCAGCGTGATGTCGTGGCTGAGGCCGTTGCCGGGCCATTGCCAGGTGAAGCGTGAGCCGCTCCCCGTGATCTGGACATTCTCGGCAACAACGTCGAGGTGTTGTGCCCTGCCCGCGATGCCGTAGCGGATCACCTCGTGACCGGCGGCGAGCGCCCTGTCGGCGAGGGCCGCCGACGCATCATCGCCGCCATACACCACCGCGAAGCCGCCCTCGCCGAGCGCGGCGACGGTCTCGTCGAGCGCTGCACTGATCCGCTCCATGGTCCCGAACCGCTCGAGATGCTGGGGCCCCACCGACGTGACCAGGGCGTGGCGGGGGCGGACCAGTGCGCAGATGGCGGCAATCTCGCCGGGACCGTATGCGTCCATCTCGACGATGAAGGTGCGGTGGCGCGCCTCCAGCACGTCGTTGATGGTGCGGCTCACCCCGAGAAGGGTGTTGAAGCTCTTGGGTGTTGCCAGGGTCGGCCCGTACTGCTCGAGCAGGTGAGCGAGGATGTGTTTGGTCGACGTCTTCCCGTAGCTGCCGGCCACGGCGATGACGAGAGGGTCGAACTGCTCCATGCGACGCCGCGCGCTGCGCAGGAATCGACGTCGCACCGCGGTTTCCAGCGGCGCGTTGAGTGTGTTGGCGGCGACCAGCAGGCCCGGGACGATGGCGGCGAGGCCCAACGAGACCGCCACAGCGAGGACGCCGGCGAGCCAGAGAGGACCGAGAAGGAAGGCCAGGGCCACGCCCGCGGCGAGCGCCACGGAGAGAAACCCGGCGGTGGCCAGCATTCGAAGAATCCGCGGGGTGTACACCAATTCCTTCTTGGGGGGCAGCCAGCGCCAGACCACATGGGCGCCGACCACCCCGCCCAGCCAGGCGGCGGGCAGCAGTGTGTCCAGCACGGCCGCGGCCACCCCCGACAGCGCCGCCACGGCGACGACCGCGACCGGGGCTGCCGCGACCAGCACGCAGCGATGCAGCAACCAGGCGCGCTGCGCCGCCCAGTCGAACAGCCGCGCGGCCTCGTACTCCTCGATCTGGTACATGCGCGCGCCGACCAGGCCGACCCGGCACAGCAGTGCCAGCCACGCCGCGGCGGCTGTGGTGACCAGCAAACCCTGGGCCGCCGCCGTCACGATGTCGCGCCGCGAAGGAAGACGTCGACGATGTGGCAGAAGCGGTCGGGCTCCTGGGCGTACGCGAAATGGCCGCAGCCCTCGAACACAACGAGGCCGGCGTCGGGGATCAGCTGCTCCATGACGCGGCCGTCGCGGAGCGGCGTCTCCTCGTCGTCCGCGCCCCAGATGAGCAGGGTCGAAGCCGTGAGCCGCGCCAGCTGGGGGCGCAGGTCGGCATTGACCAGGCGAACCATGCTGGTCCGAACCGTTCCCGACGCGGCCCTGTAGTCGGCGCTGCCACGGCGTTCGGCACGGCCCCGGGCGAGGTCTCGCAACCACCGGGGGACCCACGGCTGACGCGAGACGGAGCGCATCAGCTTGAAGGTTGCCACCCGCCAGCGATGGGCCGGCCCGTGGCGCGGCCGGACGCCGGCGCTGTCGGTGAGGACGAGGCGGGCCACCCGGTGGGGATGTGAGGCGGCCATGGCGATGGCCACCCGGCCCCCGTTGGAGTGCCCGATGACGTGGGCACGCTCGATGCCGAGGCGGTCGAGCACGGCGATCACCCAGGTCGCGTACTCGTCGACCCCCCAGGCCTGCGGCGGCGGAGGCGTGGCCCCGAAGCCGGGCAGGTCGGGGGCGACGACGCGGTAACCGCGGAGGCGCTGGGCGAGCGGCGCCATCAGCTCCTTGCTCGCCCCCCAACCGTGGAGAAGCAGCAGCGCCGGCCCGCTTCCCTGGTCCAGCACGGCGGCGGCCGGATCCTCGGCAGTTGCGGCGGTCACCGGGAGGTCTTGGCGCCCCCGCCCCCGAGCATCCATCGGTCGAACACCATGGTGCTGGCGGCGCGTTGCGCGTGGCGTCGCTGAGCGATCTCGATCAACTCGTCGAGCAGCGCCGTGAAGGACACGCCCGCGGGCTCGAACAGATAGAAGGAGAGCGAGCCGGGGATGGGGTTGAGCTCGTTGACCACGAAGTGCTCGGCGGCGGCGTCGACAAGGAAGTCGACCCTGGCGACACCTGACGCACCCACCGCTGCGAAGGCGGCGAGGGCGGCGGCGCTGATGCGCGAAGCGAGGGCGTCACTCAATGGCGCCGGGATGATCCGCTGGGCGCCCTTCATGCCGGCCGACGAACCCTTGGCCCCGGTGGCCCGGTACTTGTCGTCGTAGCTGAGCAGGCCGCGCCTGGTGGGCTGTTCGAGAAGCGAGGCGCGCGCGTCGGCGCCGTCGCCGAGGACAGCGCAGTTGATCTCGACGATGCCCTCCTGCTCGGCCTCCACGAGGCAGCGATGGTCGTAGGTGAGAGCCACCTCGACGGCCTCGCGCAGCACCCCGGCGTCGCCGGCGCGGGACACCCCGATGCTGGACCCCAGCCCCGCCGGCTTGACGAAGAGCGGGTACGGTGCCAGCGCCTCGGCGGCCACGAGTTCGTGGTCGGGATCCCTCCGCCACGCCGCCCGTTCGATGACGACGTCGTCGAGAACGGGAAGACCGGCGGCGCGGATCAACGTCTTGGCGAGCGATTTGTCCATGGCCACCGCCGAGGCTGCGACGCCGCTGCCCGTGTAAGGGATCCCGGCCATCTCGAGCAGGCCCTGGAGGCTGCCGTCCTCGCCGAAGCTGCCGTGTACGAGCGGCATGGCCACCTCGACGTCGATGGCGTCACCGACCCCACGGTTGAAGAGGCCGCGCCGCGCCGTCGCGGCGGGCGCCAGTGCCAACCCGGGCCGCGATGGGTCGATGACCGGGGTGATCATCGTGCAGCTGGCGACAAGGCTGTCCGCATCCGCGAAGCCGTCGAGATGCAGGAGCGCGTCGCCCGTGTACCAGCGGCCGTCCTTGGCGATGTACACGGGCACCGCCCGGTGCCGCGGTGACAGCGCGGCCATCGCCTGGTGGGCCGTGATCACCGAGACCTCGTGTTCGACCGACCTGCTCCCGAAGATGGCGGCGACCGTGCTCACGATGCGCTCGCCCCCGCCGGGGCTGCGGCGGGCTCTCCGAGCACCTCGATCTCACGCTCGAGGACCACGCCGAACCTGGAGGCGACCTCGTCGCGGGCGATGGCGACGAGCGCCAGCACGTCGGCCGCGGTGGCGTGGTCGATGTTGAGGATGAAGTTGGCGTGCTTGGGGGACACCTGGGCGCCGCCATGAGTTCGGCCGGCCAGCCCGGCTGCCTCGATGAGGCGCCCGGCGAAGTCACCGGGAGGATTCTTGAAGGTGCTTCCCAGGCTGCGCACGCCGTATGGCTGGGTGCGCTTGCGCTCGGCCTGGACGGAGTCGGTCCGGCGCCGCACCGCCGCCTCGGTGTCCGCGACCACGGCGAACCGCCCGCGCAGGACGACGTGACCGCGCAGGTCGTCCTTGAAGCGGGAATGTCGATAGCCGAAGGCACAGTCGCCGGCGTCGATCCACGCGGTCGTGCCATCGGGAGCGGCGACCTCGCAGCTGACCAGGCTGGTGGAGACCTCGCCGCCGAATGCGCCGGCGTTCCCCCAGATCGAGGCGCCACAGGTGCCGGGAACGCCGATGCCCCACTCCATGCCCCCGAGGCCGCGACGGGCGAGGTCGAGAGCCACGCGGGGCAGCATGGCCCCGGCTGCCAGCGTGACCTCACTGTCGCCGCCGCTGACCTCGCGGCTCATCACACGCAGGGCCATGCCGCGGATGCCACCGTCCAGCACGAGCGCGTTGCTCCCCGCTCCCAGCAGTGTCAGTGCCACGCCGTTCTCCGTGCACTCCCCGACAAGCTCGGCAACCATCGCCAGGTCGTCCAGGCGCACGAAGAGGTCGGCGGGCCCGCCGATGCCGAACTGGCTGTGCCGCGAGAGAGGCTCGTTGTGGCGGACGCCGGGCCAGCGCCTCAGCCAATCAGTGGACACCGGCAGCCTCCAGTGCGGCGACGAGGCGGAGAGCGATCTTGTCGAAGCCGCCCAGCGAGAGGACCAGCAACACGTCGCCGGGCCGCGAGATGCGCGCCAGCAGGCCGATCGCAGCCGCCGAGCTGTCCACGACGTGGACCGGGACGGCTTCCCCAACCCGAGAGGCGACATCGTGGCTGCTCACCGTCGCCTCCATGCCGCGCTCCCTGGCGCTCTCGATCGGGCCGAGCACCACCACGTCCGCGCCGCTGAAGCTGTGCTCGTAGTCGGCGAGGAGCGTGCGCGTCCGCGAGTACGTGTGCGGGGTGTGGATGGCGATGAGGCGTCGCCCGGGATACCGATCCCGGGCGGCCGCGATGGTCACCTCGACCTCGGTGGGGTGGTGGGCATAGTCGTCGACCACCGTGACATCGCTCACCTCACCGACCACCTCGAAGCGGCGCGCCGGCCCGCGGAACGTGGCGCATGCCTCGATGCATCGCTGCAGCGATGCCCCGGCGTCGACGGCGAGCACGAGAGCTGCCGCGGCGTTGAGCGCGCTGTGCCTGCCCGGGAAGGTGAGCGCCACCTCGTGCTCGCCGCCGGGCTCGAGCACCGTGAATGTCTGCAAGCCACCGCCGTCGCCGCCGAGGCGGATGCGCCAGGCGGCCCCCTCCTCGCACCCGTAGGTGATCACCCGGCACGAAGCATCGGCCTCGAGTGCCCCGCATTCGGGATCGTCGGCGCAGAGCACCAGGAGGCCGGCGGCGGGCATCGACCGCGCCAGCTCGCGGAAGGGGGCGCGGTAGGCGTCAAGCGTCGGGTACACGTCGGGGTGGTCGAGCTCGAGGCGGGTCACGCAGGCCGACGACGGGCGGATGTGGAGGAACTTGGGACGCGTGTCCCAGGGGGCTGTGGTGTACTCGTCACCCTCGAACACGAACGGCCCAGTCCCAAGTCTGGCGCTGCCGCCGAGGTCCAGGGACGTCGATCCCAGCCGATAGCCGGGGTCCATCCCGCAGGCGTCGAGCATGTGGGCGAGCAGTGACGACGTCGTGGTCTTGCCGTGTGTCCCGCAGACCGCGATGCGGCGCCGGCCGGCGGTGAGGCGCAGGTAGAACTCGATCTCGCTTGTGGTGGGCAGGCCGCGGTCGCGTGCGGCCAGCCACTCCGGGTTGGTCGCACGCGTCTGGTTGCCCACCACCACGAGGTCGGGCACGCCCCACCGGTCGAGGTTGGCGGGGTCACTGCCGTCCACCCAGGCGACGCCGGCGGCGGTGAGGATCTCGGTCGTCGGCGGGTAGGCCTCGTCGTCGGAGCCCGAGACACGCCATCCCTGCTCGCGGGCGACCAGCGCAGCGCCGCTCACCGCATAGCCGCAGATACCGAGGAAGTGGACGTGACCGGTCACCCCGGGATTCTCGCCGGACTGCCCGCAAGGTGGGTGAGCAGCCCGACAACCCGTGAGGCCGCGTCGCGCCGGCCCAGCCCCGCGCTTGCCGCGGCCATGCGCCCCCACGCCGCCGGGTCGTCGAGCAGGGCGCCCAGCTCCGACGCCACACGCGGCGCGTCGCATTCCTGGTCGGGGATGACCCTGGCCGCCCCGGCCGCGACGTAGGGGGCCGCGTTGAGGCGCTGGTGGTCACCGGCGTGTGGGTACGGCACCAGGATCATCGGCCGGCCGAGGGCCGCGCACTCGGCAACGGACGACCCTCCGGCCCTCATCAGCACGAGGTCGGCGCCGGTGATGGCCGCGCCGACGTCGCGGATGAAGGGCGCCAGCGACCAGCGCGCGCGCAGGCCGGCGTCGAGTGAGGCCGCCACCGCATCCATCTCGTCGCTGTCGAGGACGCCCGTCTGGTGAACGATGCGCAGGCTCGGATTGGCGCGCAGGAGTGCCTCGACGCAGCCCGCCACCGCGCGGTTGATGCGCCGCGCGCCCTGTGAGCCACCCATGACCAGGAGTGCGTCGCAACGGTCGCCGAGTGAGCGGGGCGGGGTCGCGAGCACCTCCGTGCGGATCGGGTTGCCGGTGTGCACGACGCGAGCGCGGGGCAGACGTGCCGCGGTCTCCGCGAACGCGGCGGCGACCACGCCGTCGCGGCGCGCCAGCAGCCGTGTGGCCCGGCCGGGCATGGCGTTCTGCTCCATGAGCACAACCGGGACGCGCAGCGAACGGGCGGCCAGCACCACCGGCACGCTCACGTAGCCGGCCCCCCCGACGACCACGTCGGCGCGGAACTCGCGAATGATCCTCCGCGCGGCCATCACCGCCACGGGCAGGCGGGCGACAAAGCGAGACACGCTGGCCGCACTTCCGGTGTCGAGGCCCGACACCTGCAGGGTCTCGAGGCGGAACCCCGCCGCCGTGACCAGCCCCTCGGCGACGCCTCCCCGGCGGCCGACGATGAGAACGGCGCCGGACGGGTCAGAGCGGCGCAGCTCCTGGGCCATCGCCAGCACCGGGGTCAGGTGGCCGCCCGTCCCCCCGCCGGCGATCAACGTGCGCACGCAGTGTCACCCCCTGTCGTCGGCCCTGGGCGGACACGTTGCAGAGGATTCCCACCCCCGCCAGCGTCATCGCCAATGAGGTGCCACCGTAGCTGATGAACGGCAGGGGGATGCCGGTCGTGGGGATCACGCCCGTGACCGCCCCGATGTTGACGAAAGCCTGAATCCCGATCCACGCGGTGATACCTCCAGCGAGCAGTGCTCCGTACGAGTCCGGCGCGCGAAGGGAGGCTCGCACTCCACGCCAGAGCAGCAATGTGAACGCCAGCACCACCGAGACGGTTCCGACCAGGCCGAGCTCCTCGCCGATGATGGCGAAGATGAAGTCGGTGTGCGCCTCGGGCAGCCACTGGTACTTCTGCACGGAGTTGCCGAGGCCGACCCCGGTGAGGCCGCCGCTGCCGAAGGCGTAGAGCGCCTGGCACGCCTGGTAGCCGGTGTTGAGAGGATCGTCGCAGGGGTGCGTGAAAGTGGCCAGGCGGCTCGACCGGTAGGCGACGAGCATGACCAGCAGGTAACCGCCCGCCATGGCCACGCCGACGAGCACGAACATGTGCCGCTTGCGGACGCCGCCGAGCGCGAGGAGAACCAGCGCAGTCCCGGCGATGATGATGCTGCTGCCGAGGTCGCGTTCGAGCAGGACGAGGGCGATGAGCACGCCGATGAGCAGCGCGTAGTCGCGCACACCGCGGTAGGTGCGGACGGCGGGGGCGCGATCGGTGAGCCACTTCGAGAAGAACACGATGGAGACGAGGATGGCGATCGCCGACGGCTGCACGGACAGGGGTCCCACGGTGAACCAGCGCCGGGCGCCGTTGGCCTGGGTCCCCAGGTGCGGCACCAGCACCAGGATCAGCATGGCCACGAGACAGAGCGCAGCCACGGGGGCGAGGCGGCGCAGGCGGTGGTAGTCGGTGCGGGCGAGGATCACCAGTGCCAGCACGCCGAGCCCCATGCCCATCAGCTGTCGATAGAAGAAGTAGTTGGGGTTCTCGAACCAGAGGAAACCCAGCGCTTCGCTGGCGCTGTAGACCATCACCAGCCCGAAGGCGCAGAGCGCGGCGATGTCGGTCAGCAGCCAGCCGTCAACCCCACCAAGGCTGAGGGTGCGCCCGCCGAGGAGGGTTTCACGCAGGCGCAGGGCGGGGGCGGTGTTGGGCCGGGTGCGAGCGGCCATCAGGCGCCGCTCTCCACGACGAGGCGGCGAACCAGGGCGGCGAACGCCTCGCCACGCTCCTCGAAGTTGCCGAACTGGTCGAAGCTGGAGTAGCCGGGCGCCAGCAGGACGACGTCGCCGGCGCCGGCCCGCCGCCACGCCTCGCGGACCGCGCTCTCCTGGTCGGCGACGACGACCCTGTCCCGAAAGCCCAGCGCGGCCAGTGCACCGTCCAACTCTGCCGCGGTGTCGCCGTTGAGGATGGCGACGCGGGCGTGGCGGGCCACGGTATCGGCGAGGTCGCCCGCCGGCACGCCCTTGCTGTACCCGCCGCCGATCCACACGATCGGCCGGTCGAAGGACTCCAGCGCGCGCGTGGCAGCGTCGACGTTGGTCGCCTTGCTGTCGTTGATCCAGAGCACGCCGTTGTCCTCGAGAACGGTCTCGAGGCGGTGGGGCACGGGGGTGAAGTCGCGGACCGCCGCGGCGATGTCCGTCACGCCGACCCCCGCCGCGACCCCGATCGCGGTCGCGGCGAGCACGTTGAGCACGTTGTGGCTCCCCAGAAGGGGGATGTCGGCCACCTTCATGACCGGCTGTGAAGCGCCCGCCTCGACGACCACGACGTCGCCGCCCTCAACGGTGGCGCCGTCCTGTCCGGCCATCGCAGCCCCGAAGAACCGCACCGGCGCCGGGCTGGCGGCGGCCATGGCGCGGGTCACCGGGTCGTCCCATCCGAGGACCGCGCAGGACGTGGCGTGCTCGACCACTCTCTGTTTGGTGGCGATGTACGCGGCCAGGCTGCCGTGACGGTCGATGTGATCGTGACTGATGTTCAGGACGGCGGCGATCTCGCACGCGGGCGCCTCGACGGACTCCAACTGGAACGACGACAGCTCGAGCACCACCCAGTCGCCGCTTCGGACCGTGTCGAGGCGGTCGAGCATGGTCTCGCCGATGTTGCCGCCGAGGTGGACACGGCGGCCGTCGCGCCCGATCACGGCGGCGCACAGGCTGGTCGTGGTGGTCTTGCCGTTGGTGCCGGTGATGCCGACGATGCGGCCGCGGCAGCGCTCGAACACCAGCGCGATCTCGCTGCGCACCGGGATGCCAAGGCTCCGCGCGAGCACGAGCTCGGGAGCGCTCCACGACACGCCGGGCGACGGACAGACTAGGGCAGCGCCGCGCACCACCTCGGCCTGGTAGCCGCCGAGCTCGACGTGGACCTCGGCGGGCAGGCGTGCGGCCGTCTCGCGGAGGCCGGCGTCGTCGCGACCGTCGACCGCGAGCACCTCCCATCCCTCGGCGGCGAGGACGCGGGCGCAGGCGAGCCCGCTGCGACCGAGGCCGAGAACCACGGCACGGCCGCTCATGCCACCGCCCCGCGCGAACGCGCGTATAGGACGGTGAGGAGGGTGCCGACGGCCGCCACTGTTGTGAAGGCGGCGACCAGGCGGCGCTCGCGGAGGCCGAGCTCCTCGAAGTGATGATGGAGCGGGCTGGCCCGAAGCAGGTGGCGGTGGAACCTGCGCACGGCGGTGACGTTGATGATCACGCTGAGCGTCTCGGCGACGAAGACGATGCCCGCGAGCGGGAGCAGCCAGAGCAGGTGCACCTCGGCCGCGGTGGCGACGAGCGCGCAGCCCAGCGCAAGCGACCCGGTGTCCCCCATGAACACGCGGGCGGGGAACCAGTTGAAGACAAGGAAGGCCACAAGGGCGCCGACCAGGGCGGCGCTGACGACCACGGCGGGAAGCGCGTGTTGGTGCAGGGCGACGGCGAGCAGCCCGGCGAACACCACCGCGGAACAGCTGGCCGCGAGGCCGTCGACGCCGTCGGTGAGGTTGACCGCGTTGCTGACGGCGACAACTGCCAGCACGCTCACGATGATGATGCCGGCGGCATGCAGGTCCGGCTCGCCGAGCCCGGGGAAGGCCTGGCGGGTGGCGCCGGCGACGGCCAGGCCGATGCCGACGAGGAGCCCGATGAACGCCTGGAAGACGAGCTTCTCGCCGACCCCGAGGCCGAACATGCCCTTGCCGCGGATGTTTGCGCGGTCGTCGAGGACGCCGAGCAATGCGCCCGCCCCAAGAGCGAACACGACGACGAACCCGAGGCGGCTGCGGTCGAAGACGAGCCAGGCGACCACGGCGATGGCGCAGAAGAGCAGGCCGCCCATGGTCGGGGTGCCCGCCTTGATCATGTGGGACTGCGGGTTGTACGCCTGCACGCGCTGCCGCGCACCGCTGACGGCGAGCTGGGCGATGAGCCACGGGTACAGGGCCATGCCCGCGCCGAAGGCAAGCACGAGCACCACGGCGGCGTGCTTCACGGCGTGATCCGCCACTGGTCGATGGCCACCTGGGCGAGCTGCTTCCAGATCGGGGCCGCCAGCGTCGAGCCGAATCGCACGATGCTGTTCTCCTGCGGATAGTTGAGCACGACCAGCATGGTGAACTGCGGGTTCTTGGCGGGGAGGAACCCCCCGAAGGAGACGATGACGTTGCTTCCGTAGCGGCCGTTGACGGCCACGCTCGCGGTGCCGGTCTTGCCGGCGACCTCACCCTTGAAGCCCGCGATCTTGGCCGCTGAGCCCTCGGCCCCGCTGTCCTCGACGACCCCGGTCATCATGTGAGCGAGCGTGGCCGCGGCGGCGACGGAGATGATCCGTCGCGTGGTGGGCACGACCACGGCGGACCTGCCGGTGGTGGGATCGATGACGGCCTGCACCGCGTGCGGCTGCACCCACACACCGCCGTTGGCGATGGCGTTGATCGCCGCCAGCATCTCCACCGGGGTCACCTGGACGCGCTGCCCAAAGGCGGCTTCGGCGAGGTCGAGGGGGCTCAGGGTGCTCTGCGACGGCAGGGGCACGTTCTGCTCACCGGCCAGGTCGACTCCTGTCGAGAGACCGATCCCGAAGGCCTTGAGGTTGCTGTAGAAGGCATTTGCACCCATCAGTTGAGCCGCCCTGATGGCCCCGTTGTTGAGCGAGTCGTCGAGGACCTTCTGCATGGTGATGTTGCCGTGGGCGCGGTTGTCCCAGTCGCGGATGGTGGCTCCGTCGATCGTCGTCGGCCCCTCATTGAATGTGTAGCCCGGGGTGATCGCGCCGCTGTTGAGAGCGCCCCCGAAGGTGACCAGCTTCTCGACCGATCCGGGCTCGTAGACGTTGGAGATCCCGAGGTCGCGGAAGTCGGCGATCGGGGAGCTCGAGTAGGAGTTGGCATCGTATGTGGGCGCCTGAGCCCACGCCCGGATGACGCCGGTCTTGGTGTCCATGACCAGCAGGGTCCCCGATGCCGCCTGCGCCTTGGCGACGCCCTGCGCGATCGCCTGCTCGGCCCAGTACTGCACCTCGGAGTCGAGCCCGAGCTGGAGGTCCTCGCCGTCGTGGGCGGCCGACTGCGGGTCGTTGCTCAGTGTGATGGAGTTGCCGGCGACGTCGCGAACCGTCGACTGGTGCCCGTCGGTGCCACGGAGCACGGAGTCGTAGTAGCCCTCGATGCCGTACTGGCCGGTGCCGTCGGCATTGACGTAGCCGAGGAGGTTGGCGGCAAAGGACGTGCCCGGCACAGCCGACGGCTCGTAGACGCGCTGCTCCGCGGGCACCACCACGACCCCGGGCAGCCCGAGAGCGTTGAGCCGGTCACTCACCTGCTGTGACACCGCCTTGGCGAGGTAGACAAAACGCGTCGGCTCGGAGATGAGCGCGTCGACAGCGGTGACATCCTGGGAGAGCACGGGGGCGAGCTGCCTGGCCACGTCGGCGCGGCTGTCCACGCGGATCAGGCCCGGGTCGGCATAGACGTCGTACACGGTGCGGTTGCTGACCAGAACGCGCCCGCTGCTGTCCAGGATCCGCCCCCGGGTGGCCGCGATGCTGACCGACTTCTGGTGCAGGGCCGCCGCCTTGGCGGCCAGGGTTGCGTGCTGCAGCACCTGCACGTCGAAGAGGCGCGCGCAGAGCGTGACCGCCATGGCGGCGAACGCCAGCGCCAGCCAGGTGCCGCGGTGACGGTAGTCGGGTGCGTCGGCGACGAACCAGCCGCGCACCGCCGAGGGCTGGGCTGCCTCGCGACGTCGTCTCATGGGGCGGCGCCGCGGCTGCCGTGGACGCCGAAGGCGCCGCCCACCGCCGCGACAAACTGCTGCAGAGGATCACCGGAGCCGGGTTGTGTGGCCAGCAGCGGCCCCGGGGTCGGTATCACCGCCCTGGGTTGCGCCGCGACATAGGACCACTGCCCGGCCGGGCGCATGCCGAGCTGCTGAGCGGCCGCGACGATCCGCGCGGCGCTCTCGAGGCGGGCGAGGTCGTCGCCGAGTTGCGCGTCATGGGTGCTCAGCTGCAGGTTCTGCGCCGACAGGCCGGCGGCGTCGTATGTCGCCTGGGTGGCGTGGGCGCTCTGTCCCACGTAGGCGACGCCGACGCCGGCGAGCGCCGCGATCAGCGGCAGCAGCGGCAGGGGCGTGCGCGGTCCACCGCGGCGAAGGCGGGTGCGGCGCGCGGGCGCCTCGTCGAGCGGGACGCCGCTCAGGTCATCGGCAGGAAGTTGGGAACGTGAGGTTCTGGGCACAGCCCGGGTCTCCGTGAAATGCAGTGACGTGTGGAGGACGAGGCGACGGATGGCGGGGTGCGGGTCTAGCGAGCGTCGTCGAGCTTCTCGGCGACGCGCAGCCGCGCGGACCGGGCTCGCGGGTTGGCGGCGAGCTCAGCGGCGTCGGGCTTGATGGCCTTGCGGCTGAGGAGGAGAAGAGAGGCCCGGTGAGCGCAGGTGCAGTGGGTCTGTTGGGGCGGACAGAGACAATTCTGTGCTGAGACGTGGAGTGCGTTCTTGACAATGGTGTCCTCGAGAGAGTGGAAGGAGACAACCCCAAGACGCCCACCGGGCCGGAGGATTCGGATGGCGGCCTGCAGTCCCTCGTTGAGGCTTTCCAGCTCGTGGTTCACCTCGATGCGAAGCGCCTGGAACGTCCGTGTCGCAGGGTGAATGCGCTTCGGCCAGAACCGTCGGGGGATGGTGCGCTCGACGATGTCGCGCAGCTGGGCTGTGGTGGTGATCGCTTCGTCGGCGCGGCGGCGCACGATCGCGGCGGCGATCCTGCGTGCGAAGCGCTCATCACCGTACGTGCGGATCAGCGCGGTCAGGTCCGCCTCCGACCACTCGTTGACGAGGTCGGCGGCGGTGCGCCCCTCGCGCGGATCCATGCGCATGTCGAGGGGGCCGTCGAAGCGGAAGCTGAATCCGCGGGCCGGGTCGTCGAGCTGTACCGACGAGAGGCCGAGGTCGAACATCACGCCGTCGACCCGGTCGATGCCGTGGCGGGCGGCGATCGCCTCGAGAAAGGCGAAATCGCCCTGCTCGACGATGGCGCCGCTCGCCGCTGCGAAGCGACGCCGCGCCGCCTCCACCGCCGCGGGATCGCGGTCGATGCCGAGGACACGCCCGCCGGGGCGGACGCGTTCCAGGACCGAGGCGACGTACCCGCCGGCGCCGAGGGTGCCGTCGATGTAGGTCTGGCCCGGCCGGGGCTGCAGGCTCTCTATTAGCGGGTGTAGAAGGACCGGCCGGTGACCCGCCGCGTCAGACGCGAGGCCACCGGGCGTGGCGGAGCTGTCGTCGTCCATGCCGGCCACGATCGACATGGATACCCTTTTGCCTAGCTGGTGTGGTTGAAACGGATGCGGTCACGCCCGCTCGCCCGCGTCGGGTGAGCCGGGGCGGGCGACGCGGTCTCCGAGCTGGCTGAAGAACTCGGGGTCGAGACGAAGGCTCTCGCTGTCCCAGACTGCCTCCCCCACCACGTCCACGACGTTGGAGACCCCGACGAAGACGGCGCGGTCCTCGATGCGGGCGAAGGCGCGATGCTCGGGGCTGAGCAGGATCCGCCCCTGGATGTCCACGTCCACCTCCCGTGCGCCGGCGTAGAGGTGACGCATGAACAGACGCTGCTCGGCGGAGCTGTCGGCGGTGAGCCGGAAGTGCTGTTCGTACTCCTGCCATTCCATGATCGGTCGGATCACGAGGCGGTTCTCGGCGCCCGGGGCGATGACGGCGCCGCCAAGGTCACGCCGGAACTGGGCGGGAAGGGCGACGCGGCCTTTGGAGTCGACGGCATGGCGGAACACCCCGTAGAACACGGGTCAGCTCCGGCCATCGGGTCGCTGCCGTCGTCGGCCCACATTCCATGCCCCACTTTTCACCACTCTGCCCCACTGATGGGCCGAACGGTAGCAGTCTCAACTCAACGCGTCAATGCGAACAGATGTGCCGTTCGCCGCGCCCCACGCTCCTGCCCGAGTCGCGGCGCGGCGGTAGACTTCCCGGGGCAAGCCGGCCGGACGGCCGCGGGCGCTCAGCGTCCGAGGAAAGTCCGGGCTCCACAAAGCAGGGCGCTGGGTAACGCCCAGTCGGGGCAACCCGAAGGAGAGTGCCACAGAAAAGACACAGCCGCGGCGGTGCCGCCGGCAACGGTGAAATGGTGGGGCAAGAGCCCACCGGCGGCCGGGTGACCGGCCGGCCAGGTAAACCCCGCCCGGAGCAAGGCCGAACAGGGACGGACGGTTCGCCGTCCAGGGGTTGCTCGCCCCATGTCCCGGGTCGGGCCGCTGGAGGCGCCGGGCAACCGGCGTCGTAGATGGATGGCCGTCCCCCGCCGCCGGGGAGCGGCGGCCCGTGGGCCGTGAACGGAGCGGCGGGGACAGAACCCGGCTTACAGGCCGGCTTGCACGCTCCCCACCCCCGGGCCTCCCAGCGTGGCGACGGCGTCAGGTCAGGCCGCCTCGTGCCGCCACCGCCGCCGGCCCGCGTCAGCCCAGGGGCAGCTCACCCTGAGGAGGCGCGAGCTGTGGCCCCTGCGCCAGCTGACGCTCCACGGCCGCGACGGCCAGGGCGTCGACGCGCTCGTTGCCCGGTTCGCCGCTGTGACCGCGGACGTGCTCGAAGCGGACGCGCGAGTCCATGAGGCTGTCGATACCCGGGTAGAGGTCGAGGTTGGCCTTGCGCTTCCATGTGCGCGACAGCCAGTTGATGACGCCGAGGCTGTCGGTGCGAACCACGATCCGCCAGCCCGGGTCGGCGCCGATGCGCGCGCGCACGGCTCGGAGGGCCTCGCGCACAGCCTTCAACTCCTCGCGGTTGTTGGTGGTCATCGCCGTCGCGCCGGCGCCCTCCGACACCGCGCCGTCCGGCCACTGCAGCCTGTAGGCCCACGCCCCGGCGCCGGGGTTGCCCGAGCACGCGCCATCGGTGTAGGCCACCACCGTCTGGGTCACGGGACCACGATGCGGTCGCACCCCGAGCACTGCACCGGTTCATCGGCGACGCGGATGCGGCGCACCTCCGAGCCGGCGAAGGGGATGTGGCAGCCGCCGCAGCTGTCGGCCTGGATGCGCACCACCGCCGGGGGAACGCGTCGCGCCAGCCGCTCGTAGAGGACGAGGTCGGGGGCGGCGATGGCCGCGGACAGCTCCGCGCGGTCGCGCTCGTCGCGCTCCACTGACTGCCTGGTCGCCACCGCCTGCTCGAGCAGCTCGCCGGCATGACCCGCCCGCTCACGCTCGCGGTCGACGATGGCGGCGTTGGCCTCGCGATCAGCCTCGGCGGCCGCCTCGGCCGCCTCCATGAGGGTGAGGAGGCCCTCGTCCTCGGCGTTGATGCGCCGGCGCAGCGCCTCGAGGTCGTGCTGCATGCCCAGCAACTCCTGCGGGTTGCGCACCGACCCGTCGTAGAGATGGCGATCGAGGTCGCGGGCGCGGCGTCGCAGCCCGTCGGATTCCTTCTCGGCGGCGGCGAGGTCGGCGTCGGCCGCGGCCTGCTCGCGACGGCGCAGGCGGGCCTCGCGGCGGCGCCTCTCCAGCTCCGGGTCCGCGGCGATCTGTGCCTCGACCTCGGCGAGGCGGGCAGCGTCCTGGGCGAGCCGGCTGTCGACCTCCTGGAGACGGAACAGCTCGCCACCCCGGCTCATGCGCTGCCCTCGACGGTGCGCGCGTGGCGTCCCCGCATCACGCCGCCTGGGAGGCGGCGACGAGGCGGCTGAGCGTGCGTCGCGCCGCCCCGGAATCGAGCGCCGCTCTGCCTCGTTCGATCCCCTCCGCCATGCCGGGCGCGAGGTCGGCGGCGACCATGGCCGCCGCGGCGTTGAGGAGCACGACGTCACGTCGCGCACCCTGCTCACCGTCAAGCACCGCAAGGACGGCGGCCGCGTTGGTGGCGGGGTCGCCGCCCGCCAGCGCCTCACGCGGAGCCGCGTCCAGGCCGAGTGCCTGGGGATCGATCTCGATATCGCGCATGCCCGTCTCGGTGACCTCGTACCCATGGGTCATGGCGTCGAGGCCGAGCTCGTCCATCCCGCCCGGCCCACTGAACACGAGCGCGTGGCGATGGCCAAGACGCTGCAGGACCGTGGCCATCACCGCCACGGGCGCGTTCCCCGCCACGCCGAGGGCCTGGTGACGGACCCGCGCCGGGTTGGCGAGCGGGCCGAGCACGTTGAAGACGGTGCGGATGCCAAGCTCGCGACGGACCGCCGCAGCGTGACGCATGGCGGGGTGGAAGGCCGGGGCGTAGATGAACCCGATGCCCGCCTCGTCGACGCAGCGACGCACCCCCTCGCCGTCGAGCGCGACACGGACGCCCAGCTCCTCGAGGACGTCGGCGCTGCCGCAGCGCGACGACTGGGCGCGGTTGCCGTGCTTGGCGACGCGACAGCCCGCTGCGGCCGCCACCAGGGCCGCCGCCGTGGAGATGTTGAAGGTGTTGGTGCCGTCGCCACCGGTGCCACATGTGTCCACCGCTCCCGGCTCCAGGTCGACCAGGGTGGCGTGGTCGCGCATCGACATGACCATGCCGGTCAGCTCGTCGACCGTCTCCCCGCGGGTGCGCAGGCCGGTGAGCAATCCGCCGATCTGCGCGGACGTCGCGCTGCCGTCCATGACCATGTCCATCACCGCGCGCGCGGTCGACACATCGAGCGACTCGCCGCCGACGATCCTCTCCAGCGCCCCTCGCATCAGCTCATCGGTCACGTGTGCGCGACGGTAGCATCCGGGAGCCCGCCATATACTCGGCGGCCGATGGCCGCGCGCACCCTGACGCCGTTCGACCCCGAGGTCGTGCGCCCCTGGGCACTCGGCGACGGCAGACGGGGCGTCCTGCTCGTCCACGGCTTCGCGGGCACGCCACCGGAGCTGCGACGGCTCGGTGAGCACCTGGCGGCACACGGTTACCGGTGCCGGGGGGTGGCGCTGGCCGGGCACGCGTCGACGCCCGAGGCGCTGGAGGCCACCGGCCGGCGCGAATGGATCGCGTCCGCGCAGGCGGCGCTGGACGCGCTCGCCGCCGAGTGCGCGGAGGTCATGGTCGCGGGACAGTCGATGGGCGGGACGATCGCGCTCCACCTCGCCGCCACCGACCTGCGGGTGGCGGCGGTCGCCACGATGGCGGCGCCGGTGTGGCTCCGTGGACCGGCCAGGTGGGCTGTGCCAGCGGTGGGGCGCGTGATTCGCTGGCACCACCCTGGCACTGACATCGATCTCTACGACCTCGAGGCGATCGACGAGCTCCACTCGCTCGGCCGCAGGCCGATGCGCGCCATCGCGGAGTTCGTGCACCTGCTCGGCGACGTCCGCGACGAGCTCGCGGCCATCCGCGCGCCCGTGCTCTTGCTCCACGGGGGCCGCGACCGCACCATCGACCCCGCCAATGCGCTGGAGATCGAGCGCCGCCTGGTGTGCAGCGGTGAGGTGCGCCGCCGCCACTTTCCGCGCAGCGGCCACGGGATGAGCGTCGACGTCGACCGCGACGAGATCAACGCCGCCGTGTTGGAGTGGTTCGACAGGCATTCGCGTGTGAGCGCGGCCGCAGCATCCGCCTGAGCCTCAGTCGCGCAGGTCCTCGAGGAGGCGGCGCGCCAGGTCGGCGTCGATCACCGGGTTGCTCGGCGGTCCCTCGTCGACCGGCTGGTGGCGCCGCGAGCGGCCACCGTTGGCCGGGGTGCGGTCAGCGTCGTTGCGAGCGTCTCCATTGACGGTGTGTCCACATGCCGAGCAACGCAGGACCGGCACGCTCGCCCCGCCTCCCGCGTACTCGCGGTGAGAGCCGCGCAGCGGAGCGCCGCAGCGCGGGCACGGTCGCGGCGGTGGCCGGTCTGCCCCTGTCCGCACCCCACGGCGTTGCACGATCGCCGATCTCCTTCACCGACATTTACCGAGGCTTGCTCGGGGCGTGACCGACGCCGACTCCGGCAAGCGTACGGTTCCGTCAGCCGCTTGGCGTTGACCCCTGCACGAGCGGTGTCCACACCCACCCAGGAGCACGAGATGGCAGCCCGGGACGCGCAGCGCCTCGCGGACGCGAGCGAGAACGACCAGGCCCTGCGGTATCGCCGTGGGAAGGTTCTTGCCGCCGTCGTCGAGGAGGCGACGCGCCGCGCGGACGCGATGTCGCGCCTGGACGCCAGCCTGCGCCGCAGCAGCGAGTCACGGGTCGGCTGACGCCGTCCTGAGCGGGAGCTTTTCTACAGTGGGCTGATGGGCAGCCTCGAGCAGCGCCTGCGCAGCGTTGTCGACCCCGTCGGCAGTGCGCCGCTCGCCGCACCACCGGGCCGGCGCACCGCCGCTGTCCTTCTCCTCTTCGACACACGGGACGAGCGTCTGCCCCTGCTGTTCATGCAGCGCACCGCCCACCTCCGCGATCATCCCGGCCAGATCGCCCTGCCGGGGGGCGGCAGCGAACCGCACGACCGGACGGTCGTCGACACCGCTCTCCGGGAGGCCGGGGAAGAGGCCGCCATTCCTCACGACGCGGCGGAGGTGATCGGGCTGCTGCCGCCGTTCCTGACCGCGGTGTCCAACATCTGGCTCACACCCGTCGTGGCGTTGCAGGGCACCGATGTCGACCTGCGCCCCGATCCCTTCGAGGTGGCGCGCCTGTTCCGAGTCGACCTGCGCACCCTGATGGAGGTGCCCCACACCGAGCGAACGGTCATCCACGAGGGCGTGTCGCGCGAGGTGCACACCTACGAGGCGGACGGCAACGTGATCTGGGGCGTGACCGCGGCGATCCTCTTCGAACTGATCTCGCGCCTCGGGGACGGCGCCTGACTCTGGCCTCAGCGGTAGCGGGGATGGACCACGAAGGGATTCGACGCCATCTCCTCGCCAATTGTCGTGGTGGTGCCGTGGCCCGGATACACGACGGTGTCGGCCGGCAGCGCGTACACGCGCGTCTCGATGCTGGTCATCAGAGTCGGCCAGTCGCCACCAGGGAGATCGGCCCGGCCGACGCCGCGACGGAACAGCGTGTCGCCGCTGAGCAGGTCGGTGCCGGCGAGGAAGCAGACGGAGCCCCTCGTGTGCCCCGGCGTGTGGATGACAGCGATGTCGAGGCCGTGCCAGCTGATCACCTGACCGTCGCCGAGGTCGTCGTCGATGACCACGTCGGGGATGTCGGCCGGGATGCCGGGGAGCATGCGCATCCTGAGGAGCTGCTCGTGGTCGGCGGGGTGGAGAGCGACGCGGCACCGGTGTGCCGCGACCACGGCAGGCACCCCACTGACGTGGTCGCCGTGGCCGTGGGTCAGCAGGATGCGCTCGCAACGCCAGCTCCGTGCGTCGAGCACCTGGAGGACGCGCACACTCTGCAGGCCGGGGTCGATGAGGATCACCGCCTCGCTGTCCCGGCGGCGAAGGACGTAGCAGTTCTCGGAGTACGTCGGGTCGACGACGACGGTCAGCTCGAGGAGGTCGCGGAGCCCCTCCACGATCAGGCGGTGATGGTCGGGTGCGGGCCCTCGTCGGTGCCCAGGGGCAGCATGAACCCGGCGTTGCGACGCTCGCGCCGCTGCGCCGGGGGCTCGTCGAGGAGCGCACGCTGCAGCACCTCGCCGACGTTGTCGACGGGCACGACCTCCACCGCGTCGAGCACCTCGCGGGGGATCTCATCGAGGTCGCGAATGTTCTTGCGCGGCAGGATGAACGTGGTCAACCCTGATCGGTGCGCGGCAAGGAGCTTGTCCTTGACCCCGCCGATGGGCAGCACGCGCCCGCGCAGGGTCACCTCGCCGGTCATGGCCACGTCGCGACGGACGCGGCGCCCGGACGCAACGCTCACCATCGCTGTGACCATGGTGACGCCCGCAGAAGGACCGTCCTTGGGAATGGCGCCGGCGGGGACGTGGATGTGGAGCGCGTGCGTCTCGAAGAAATCACGCGGCGCCCCGTACTCGACGGCGTGCACCCGCGCCCACGTGAGCGCGGCGCGCGCCGACTCCTCCATGACGCTGCCGAGCTGACCGGTGAGCGAGAGGTCGGGTTTGGCCTCAACCGCCAGGGCCTCGACGGTGACGATGTCACCACCGACCTCGCTGACAACGACGCCGGTCACCGCGCCGACCTCGTCGGCGTCCTGAGCCTCGCCGTAGTCGAAGCGCCGCGGTCCGAGGAAGTCACTCAGCTGATCGGGCTGCGCCACCACCGACTCCGCGCCCGCGGCGAGCCGCCGCGGCACCTTGCGCGCGATCTCCGCGATGGTGCGGTCCAGCTGGCGCACGCCCGCCTCGCGGGTGTAGCCGTGAAGAATGGCCACGAGCGTCTCGTGCGAGATCAACAGCTCGCCATGTTCGAGGCCGTGCTGCTCGAGCTGGCGCGGGAGCAGGTGGTTCTCGGCGATGCCCAGCTTCTCGGCCTCGGTGTAACCGCTGATGCGGATCAGCTCCATGCGGTCGCGCAACGCCGGGCTGATGGTGTCGACCATGTTGGCGGTGGTGATGAAGAGCACGTTGCTGAGGTCGTACGGCACCTCGAGGTAGTGGTCGCTGAACTCGCGGTTCTGCTCGGGGTCGAGGACCTCGAGAAGCGCCGCCGACGGGTCACCGCGGAAGTCCGTGCCAACCTTGTCAATTTCATCAAGCATGATGACGGGGTTGACGGTGCCCGCCTGCTTCATCGACTGGATGATCCGGCCGGGGAGGGCGCCGATGTAGGTGCGGCGGTGGCCGCGGATCTCTGCCTCGTCGCGGATTCCGCCCAGCGAGAGGCGCACGAAGCGACGGCCCATGGCGCGGGCGACGCTGCGCCCCAGCGACGTCTTGCCCACCCCCGGCGGTCCCACCAGGCAAAGGATCGGCGTCTGCAGTCCGCGCGGCGGGCGCGTGGTCGCCTCCACCATCGGGTCGGGCTGCTCCGGGCCCGCGACCTCCGCGGCGGCATCGACCACGTCGGCGACGGGCGCGGCGATATCGCTGACCGGCTCCACCTCCGCGGCCGCAGCCTCGAGTGCCGCCGCCTCCGCCACGGCCGCGGCGCGGCGCTGGGCGCGGTCACGCACAGCCATCCACTCGAGGATGCGGTCCTTGACCTTGTCGAGACCGTAGTGGTCCTCGTCGAGGATCGCAGCGGCGCGCTCGATGTCGATGTGCTCGACCGGTCGCTCTCCCCAGGGGAGGTCGATGAGCCAGTCGATCCAGGTGCGCACCATGCCCATCTCCGGCGACGCGCCGGGGATCTGCTCGAGGCGCGACACCTCCTTGAGAGCTCGCGCCCGCACGGCGGCGGGCATGCCGAGGGCCTCGATGCGGGTGGAGAGGTCCTCGCCCTCCTCGCCCTCGCCCTCGAGGTCGGCAAGCTCCTTGCGAACCGCCCGCAGCTGCTCGCGGAGGATGTGCTCACGCTGCGACTTGTTGATGGTCCGCTGCACATCCTCGTGGATGCGGGTGCGCATCGACGCCACCTCGACCTGTCGACCGAAGAGCGGCGCCAGGCGGCGGAGGCGTTCGACGACGTCGAGCGACTGGAGCAGCTCCACCCGCTCGGTGACGGTGAGGTCGGGCGCGGCCGAGGCGATGTCCGCCACCCGCGCGGGGCCGATCGCGCGCGCCATGGCCGCAGCAACCTCGGGGGGGACCTGGCCGCCGGCGGTGACGTATTCGCCGAAGAGCTGGCGAACGCTCCCGGCCAGGGCGTCGGCCTCGGTGCCGGAGACGTCCCCGTCCTCGACAAGCTCGTATGCCGCCGACCACACATCGCCGTCCTGGTCGAAGGAGAGCAGGCGGACGCGCTGCTGGCCTTCGACCAGGGCGTGGGCGCCGGAGCCCGGAACCAGCCGCAACGCCCCGACGGTGGCCAGGACCGCGACCGGGTGGAGGTCCTCGAACCCGACGTCGTCGGGTTCCGCCTCGCGCTGCACGGCGAGGATGACGCGGCCGTCGGCGTTGACCGCGGCCTGGAGGCCGGCGACCGAGCGGGGCCGTCCCGCCGCGAGCGGCGCGAGCTGATGCGGGAAGACGACGTTGTCGCGCAGGGGCACGACGGGTAGGCGCTCCGGCTGAGACACGGTGCCGTCAGGGGTCGCAGTCTCTGGCTCGGTCATGGGTCGAGGATACGCCCGGACCCCCGGATCAACCGCGCCCGCTCCAGGCAGCGTCAGCAACCGCCCAGTCGCGCTCGAAGGCGTCCGCGTAGTAGGCGGTGGCGGCGGGGTTGTCGATGCGCAGGGCCGCCTCCAGCGAGGAGCCGAGGCCTCCCGCACTCCAGTTCGACGACATCACCAGCGCGCTGCGCTCGGTGACCAGGCCCTTGGCGTGGCCGGTGGTGCAGCGCGACGGGTCCATGACCCGGGCGGGCACACCGCGGTCACGGAAGTTGGCCACGTCGCCGCCCGCGGGCGTGGTCCCGAGCAAGACCCGCACGTCGGCGCCAGCGGCGCGCAACTCGGCGAGCCGTTCGAGCAGCGGGCGCACCTGGTGGGCCCATGTGTGCATGTAGGGGACGATCACCAGGCAACGCCGCGGCGAGCCCGCCAGCATCGCCTCGACGGCGCTGAGGACGGCGCGGGCATCGGTGGCCAGGTGCAGCGAGCGTGGTGACACCTCCACCTCCAGTGGCGCGACGCTGGGATGCGGCGCCCCCACGGGCGGCGCCTCCCCGACGCTCTCGATCGCCCACACCGGCGGTGGCGGTGACGCCTCCCGCCACGCGGCGGTGATCCGCGAGCGGGCCGCGGCGGCAAGGGTGGGGGCGCCGTCGACGAACGCCCACCATTCGCGGGTTCCCACCAGCGGCGGCGCCGCCGGCGGCAGCAGCCCGCGGCGATCGGCCGGGGCATCGCGCTCGATGAGGTTGCCGGTGCCGACGGCGAGGCGGTCGGCGTCGGCGACGATGAGCTTCCAGTGAGCCTCGCGGAGGCCCTCGTGGCGGCTGACCCGGCAGGGGACGACGACACCGCGCTGGCGGGCGGCGCGCAGCTCCTCGAGGCAGCCCTGGTTGGCGCCGCCGTGGCCGTCGAGGAGCAGGCGCGTGCGCACTCCCCGCTCCACAGCGCGCGGGAACAGCCACCCGTAGGACGGCCCCGCCTCGTAGACGGCGACGTCCAGCCTGCTGTCCGCGGACTCGATGAACCGGTGCAGCAGTGTGCCTGCCGAGTCCGGCCCGAGGGCACACGTGAGACGGCTCACTGTCTCCCGGTCCAGAGGGCGGCGTTCAGCATTCGCGGGCCACAATAGGTGCCATCGACGAGCTTGAGGGATCGTTCCCGCCGCCTCCTCCGGCGCCACCGCCGGCTCAGCCGGCGCCAGGGCGCCCCTCCGCCTGGCGCGGCGCCCTGCCCATGCTTCTCGTCGGCCTCCTCGTGGGCGGCCTGGTGGTGTTCACCGCCCTCCACGACCGCGGCGGAGGCGTGGCCGAGATCCGCGTCGGCGGTGCTGCGGCCGGGACCGCCACCGCTGCGGCAGTCGAGGTGGCCAGGGAGCTCGGCCCGGCCGTGGGGACGGTCATCGCCACCGAGGCGACCGCCACCGCGCTGGGCAGCGGCTTCGTCATGGCCAGGGATTCGGCGGTCAGCTACCTCGTCACCAACAACCACGTCGTCGCGAGCGCCACCGCGCTCCACGTGGTGATGCCCGACGGCCACCAGTTCGTGGCCACGCTGGTCGGCACCGACCCGCTCGACGACATCGCGGTGGTGAGCGTGCCCAGCACGACGCTCCCCGAGGCCACATTCGGCACCTCGTCGAGCCTGGCGGTCGGGCAGACGGTGATCGCCATCGGATCGCCGCTCGGCGACCAGGGCTCGGTGACAGTGGGGGTGATCAGCGCCCTGCATCGGACGATCACCGCCGGCGGTGGCACGACAACCTCCTCGGAGACGCTCGAGGACGTGCTCCAGACCGACGCGTCCATCAACCCCGGCAACAGCGGCGGTCCGCTCTCCGATACATCCGGCGAAGTGGTCGGCGTCAACGTGGCCACCGCCGGCAACGCCACCAACATCGGCTACAGCATCCCCGCCGACCTCGCCCGCCACGTCGCCGAGACCCTCATCGCGCATCACACAGTGCAGCACGCATTCCTCGGCGTCGACTACCTCACCAGCATCGCCGCGGTGCAGAACGGCACCGGCTTCGACGGGCCCGGCGTCTACATCCGCTCGGTCAGCCCCGGGACCCCGGCGGCCAGGGCCGGGCTCGCTGCCGGCGACATCCTCGTGGCCATCGACGGCACCGCCATCGACAACGGCCTCACCCTGGGAGGCCTGCTCCAGCCCCACAACGTGGGCGACACCATCACCCTGACGGTGCACCGCGGAGCCCAGACGCTGAAGCTGCCCGCCACGCTGGTCGAGCGACCCAAGGGATGAGGAGGCGCCCGGTCATCAGGTCAGGGCGGCGCGCACGGTGGCCGGGGCGCGCGAGCGGCGCGTGCTCCACGCCGGCTGACGGTCCACGAACTCGTAGAGCGCGGCCGGCCGCCCCGGCCCGTTCTTGACCACCCGCCCGGTGGCCCGCACGAGGCCCGACTGCTCAAGGCCGCGACGGAAGTTGGACGGTTCGTAGGTGACCCCGCTGATCGCCTCGAACACGCGCCGGGCCTGCGGCATCGTGAACTGTTCGGGGAGCAGGCCGACCGCGATGTTCGACCACCACACCTTGCCGCGCAACCGCTCGACGCCGTCGGCGATGACGGCGGCGTGGTCGAAGGCCAGCGGAGGGAGCGCATCGACCGGGAACCAGCGCGCAGCCGAACCGCGCTCGCTCAGCACCGCCGCATCGATGAGGCCGAGGTAGGCGACGGAGGGGATCCAGCCACGGGGGTCGCGCTTCGGGTCGCCGTAGGTCTGCAGCTGTTCCATGTACACGGCGCCGACCCCGGTCTTCTCGGTCAGCTTTCGCTGGGCGGTCTCCTCGGGGCGCTCGTCCCCACTCATGAAGCCGCCCGGCAGGGACCACATCCCGGCGCGGGGCTCCTCCTCTCGACGCACCAGCAGGACGTGGAGCTTGCCGGCGACAGGCGCCAGCACCACCGGGAGGGCGGTGAGGCCGGCGGGGGCGGCGAAGCCGGCGCTGTTGACAGCGCGCATCGGGTCGTCCATGGCAACGGAGAACGTACCAGCCCCGTGATGGGCCCCACCCGCGGCGCCCGCTGACCCCGGGTGTGGCGAAACGGTGACGGCCGGCGAGTCGCCCGCCTGGGCCGTGTGGCGTCCGTCACAGAATCGCCACTCTCGCCCCCGTCGATGGGACTACTCTGCAGGTGACGTGAACAGGTCAAAACCACCAATCGCTCGACGGCTCGGGACGCCCGCCGCTCCCCGCCGGCGGTTCGTGGCCCCCGCGGCGGTGCGGGTGGCTGAGGCCTTCCTTCTCTTCCGGATCGGGTTCGGCGTCGGGCTGGTGATCCTCGCGACCACCCAGGCGCTACCTGCCGGCTTCAGCATTCCCGGCGCAGGCCATCTGTCGCTCCCGGGCGCCGCGACGTGGAATGCCCTCGCCCCGTGGGCCGTCGCCGCCGCCGTGTTCGAGAGCGCCCTGGTGCTGCGCCTGGGCCGTCTCCGCACCGGCAGCCGGCGCATGATCCTCTTGCTGGAGAGCGTGGCCATCGCGGCAAGCGGGGCGTACACGGCAGCAGGGCTCAAGGTGGCCCTGGTCCCGCTCGTCGCCGCCATCACCGCGGTGGTGCTGCTCCGTCTCGACCACGT
>Ga0209890_10000069_pt1 | contig 47720 bp, 40 predicted proteins | sample OrgsoiDNA2013049_FD_185799 | JGI IMG/M metagenome (GOLD analysis project Ga0209890, IMG submission 185799) | Permafrost soil microbial communities from the Arctic, to analyse light accelerated degradation of dissolved organic matter (DOM) -... | ecosystem: Environmental > Terrestrial > Soil >... | reverse complement strand
CGAACCGCCGGTGCCGGTCGTGTTCGAGCCGCCGGTGCCCGTGCTCGAGCCGCCGCTGCCGGTCGTCGACGACCCACCGGAGCCGGTCGTCGAGCCGGTCATTCCATTGTTGATAGTGCCTTGACAGCCGCCTGCTGTGAGCAGCGCTGCCGTGAGAAGACCGAAACGGGGCAGGGTCCTCATCGCGCCTCCAATTTCCAGACTGTTAGTATCTCATTTCAAAACAGGCTCGCCAGACATTTTTTAAGATAGTTACCTTTTTGCGCACCGCGCTATGAGCTATTCAGTCCGAGCGAGCAAACTGAACTGCTCTTCACCCCTGTCGTTGTGAACAGTTTTCTTTTGGGCACGCGGCTTCAGACGACGGTCAGGGGATCGATCATGTGTGCCCCCCGCGCCGGGCGCGAGACGAAGCTGGTCTCCGATTGACCGGTGCGCTTCCGGTACTCGTGCGACAGCGTCTCGGCCACCCTGCCCACCTGCTCGGTGCGCACCAGCGTGACGGTGCAGCCGCCAAAGCCGCCGCCCGTCATGCGCGCGCCGAGCACGCCCCCTACCCTGCCGATCTCTCGCGCGACGTCCACCAGCGTGTCGAGCTCGACCGAGCTCACCTCGAAGTCGTCACGCAAAGACTGGTGGCTCTCGTACATGAGCGCGCCGACCTCGGCGAACTCGCGCGCCTCCAGGTGGTCCGCCGCCGCCAGGGTGCGCAGGTTCTCGGTGGTGACGTGGCGGGCCCGGCGCCGGACCGCCGGATCGAAGATCCCGCGGGCTGCCTCGACCATGGCGGGTGTGGCGTCGCGCAGGCTCGGCACGCCGAGCTGGCGCGCTGCCTCCGTACACTCGGCGCGCCGCCGCGCATAAGCGCCGTCGGCCAGGGCATGCTTGACGTTGGTGTTGCAGATGAGGAGGCTCACGTCCGGATCGGCGAAGGGGACGACGCGCACCACCTCGAAGCGGCAGTCGATGAGCAGCGCGCCCGCCTCGTCGCCCATGACGGAGGCGAGCTGATCCATGAGCCCACAGGGGACACCCGCGAACTCGTGCTCGGCCTGCCGGCAGATGCGCGCCTTCTCCCGCGGGTCGAGCACCGCGCCGGTCACCGTCTCCAGCAGCGTGGCTATCGCCACCTCGAGCGCGGCGCTGCTCGAGAGGCCCCCACCGAGAGGAACGTCCGAAACGATCGCCGCATCGATGGGCGGTATGACCAGGCCCCGCTCGCCGAACGCGCTCACCACGCCGCGTAAGTAGTTGGCCCAGGCCGGCTCTCCCGGCACCTCTGAACCGTCGAGGCGAATGTCCACCGAGGAGTCCAGAGCGGCGCTGTAGGCCCGCACCCGACCGCTGTCGGCCGCTGCCGGCGCCGCCGCGATCACGACGTGCCGATCGATCGCCAGGGGCAGCACGTACCCACCGCTGTAGTCGGTGTGCTCGCCGATCAGATTGACCCGGCCCGGCGCCACCGCCAGCCAGCGCGGCGCGCGGCCGAAGCGCTCGGCGAACACCCGCCCCGTCGTCCGCGCGGCGCCGCTGGAGGCCGACTCGGTTCGCGCCGGAGTCCAGGCGGACGCGGACTTCAGGAGAGAAGTCACCCGGGGTACCAGACCTTTCGGGGATCGCCGGGCGCCCGCTCGTAGCCCCAGGCCGCCTCGACCATCTTCTTCAGATCGTAGCGGGGCCGCCAGCCGAGCAGGAACTTGGCCTTGGCGTTGTCGAGCCAGGTCGAGCGGAACGGGGTGGCAATGGGGATCGGCTGCAGGCCTCGGGTCTCCTGCAAGTACGCGCCGAGCTCGCCGTAGTCGACGGGCTCGTCCATGCAGATGTTGAAGGTCTGGCGGCGAGCCGCGGGGTGATCGATCGCGCTCAAGATCGCGGCGATCAGATCGTCGACGTGAACGAAGTTGCGTTTGATCGGGCGCCCGTCGGGATCCAGCATCACCGGCGTGGCGCCGCTCTTGACGTAGCCGTCGGCCGCCGGGGCGCCGACCAGATCGCGCCACCGCGGACCGCCGAACACGTCCTCACCGAACGAGAGCTGATACTTGAAGTCGTCCTTCTCCATGATCCAGGGCGCCCGCAGGCAGCAGCCGTTGAGGTCGTACTGGATCATCACCTGCTCCAGCATCACCTCCTCGAGCACCTTGGAGAGCGCGTAGCAGCCCGGATAGGCGCTGTGCTTCTGCGTCTCGGTGACCGGGATCGGGTGCGGGTAGAAGAAGTGGCCCATCCCGGCGTCGCCGCCGATCAAGATGAATTGCTGAAACGACGGGCTCGTGCGGCAGGCCTCCAGCAGCCAGAACATCCCCTTGATCGCCACGTCCATGATCGACTCGGGCGTCTCCTTGCTGGTGGCGAGGTGCAAGAGATGAGTCACGCCGGCGACCGCACGCTCGGCGACGCCACGCTCCTCGATCGATCCGGTGACCACCTCCAACCGCGGGCCGACCTCCAGCTTTCGGTTGTGGCAGAGGGCGCGAACGGTGAACCGCGAGAACTGCGGATCCGCCAGCAATCGGGCGATGAACGTCTGGCCCACCTTGCCGGTGGCGCCCGTGACCAGGATTCGGGGTGTCGTCGATGAGGGTGTCATTTGACTCGGCGCCGTGAGGCGTTCTTTTCGAACACGCGGTCGACGATGACGGCGGCCAGGATGACCCCGCCAGCGACCACGTTCTGCCAGAGTGACTTGCCCACCAGGTTCACCGCGTTGAAGGTGATCTGCATGATGCCGGCACCGATGAGGACCCCGAACACCGAGCCGCGGCCGCCCAAGAGCGAGCAGCCGCCCAGCACCGCGGCGGCGACCGCGTGCAGCTCGTAGGCAGAGCCGAGCGAGGGGGTGGCGCTGGGCAGGTAAGCGACATAAAGGATCCCGGCCACCCCCGACAGGCCGGCGCTGGCAACGAAGGTGATGAGGCGGATCCGCTGCACCGGCACGCCCGACAGCCGCGCCGCCTCGGCGTTCGAGCCGATGGCGTAGCAGTAGCGCCCGAACAGAGTCCGGTGCATGAGGAACGCGGTGATCGCGATGGCGGCGAGCGCGAACCAGAACGGCATCGGCATCCCGAAGCCGATCCCCTCACCGAGGAACCGAAAGCCGGGAAACTTTCCCTGAAAGCCGATGTCGGTGCCGCCGGTCAGGACCTCGGCGAACCCGCGCAGGAGCAACATCGAGCCCAGCGTCACCACGAACGGCTGCACGCCGAGCCAGGTGATGACCAGCCCCTGCGCCAGACCGACGACCAGCGACAGCCCGATGGCCGCCGCGACCGCCGCGCCGATGCCGAGCCCTGCGTACATCGTCAGGTAGCTGGTGGTGACCGCCGAGATGCAGATGATCGAGCCGACCGACAGGTCGATGCCGCCGGCGATGATCACCACCGCCTCGCCCAGCGCGAACAGCGAGATGAGCGAGATGTGGCGGATGGTGTTGCGCAGGTTGTCGACGCCCAGGAAGACCGGGTTGAGCGCCGAAGTGAGACCGGCCAGGCCGAGCATCACGGCCAGCATCGTCAGCTCTTTTTTCATCCGGGCCACCCGCGTGGGCGAGGTGGACGCCGCGATTGCCCGGGGGGCCGGGTCGGCTGGAATCTGGGCCTCCGTCATGTTGGCGCTCATGCTGCTGCATACCTCAGGATGTTGGCGTCGGTGAGCTCTGCCCGCGCCAGCTCGCCGCGCGAACGGCCCTGGGCGAGGACGATCGCCCGGTGGCAGAGCGCCGCGATCTCCTCGGCCTCCGAGCTGGAGACGATGATCGCCTTGCCCGCGGCGGCGAGCTCCCTGACCACATCGTGCACGTCGCGCTTGGCGCGCACGTCGAGACCTCGCGTCGGCTCGTCGAGCAGCAGCACCTTCGGATCGCGGGCCATCCACTTGCCGAGCACGATCTTCTGCTGGTTGCCGCCCGACAGGCCCGAGGCGGGTCCGCCGGCGCGGATCCGGAAGCGCTCGATGTAAGGCTTGGCAATCGCCATCTCGTCCTCGAGCAAGAAGTTGCGAAGCGAGGGCAAGGCCAGGTTGCGCTCGACCAGCATGCTGAGAATCAACCCCTGCGAGCCGCGCTCCTCGGGCACCAGCGCGAACCCCGCTGCCATGGCGTCGCGCGGGCTCTGGATCGACAGCGGCTTTCCACCGACCTTCACCTCGAGTCCGCAGGGGCGCACGCCGAAGAGCTCGCGCAGCACGCTGCTGCGCCCGGCGCCGACCAGGCCCGCCAGCCCGAGGATCTCGCCCGCGTGCAGATCGAACGAGACCCGCCCGCGCACCGACAGCACCACCTCCGAGCGGGTCGTGGGGGGCGCGACCTCGATGACGTTGGTGGTTCCGGCCAAGAGCTCGACCAGCTTGTCGAGCGTCGCCTCCCGGGTCGGAAGCTCGGCCACCCGCTCACCGTCGCGCAGGCATACCACGCGGTCGGTGATCTCCAGGACCTCGCGCAGGCGGTGCGAGATGTAGACCATCGCGATGCCGTTCTTGCGGAGATCGCGCAGCAGCGTGAACAGGCGGGCTGCGTCGGTCTCGCTCAGCGTCGCGGTCGGCTCGTCGAGCAGCAGCACCTTGGCGTCGAGCGACAGCGCGCGCGCGATCTCCGTCCGCTGCTTCTGCCCGGGCGACAGCGACCGCAAGGGCGTGCGCGGATCGATGTCGCCGCCCACGCGCGCGAGCACCTTCTCCGCCCGGCTGTAGAGCGCGGGCCGATCGATGATCCCGAACCGGTGCGGCTCGTGGCCAAGCAGCACGTTCGAGCCGACGTCCAGATCCTCGGCCTGGATCAGCTCCTGCCGCACCAGCGAAACGCCCAGGCGGATCGCATCGGCGGGGCTGGTGGGCGACTGGCCGTCGATCGACACGGTGCCGGCGTCAGGCAGGTGCACGCCCGCGGCGATCTTCATGAGCGTCGACTTGCCGGCGCCGTTGCCGCCCAGGAGGCCAACGATCTCGCCGGGCGCGACGTCGAAGTCGACCCCGCGCAGCGCGCGCACGCCGCCGAAAGATTTTTCGACGCCTCTCAGAGAGAGCGGCATCGGTCCCACCTGGTCATCGCCTTCGCGACTGTCATTTCTTCAGCTCGCGCAACTCGCTCCAGAACTGGTCCACGTTCTCTTTGTTGACCACCAGGATGCCGGTGTCGACGAAGGGGGGCACCGTCTTGCCGTCGCGGATCTCCTTGAGCGCCTTGACCGACTGGTAGCCGAACTGAAACGGACGTTGGACGACGGTGGCGGTGACGAGGCCGTCGCGCACCGCCTTCAAGGTCTCCTCTTCCTCGTCGAAGACGACCAAGATCGGCTTGTCCTTGCGGCTCGAGGCCCGGACGGCGTCGGCCATGCAGGGGCCGTTGTACGACCAGATCCCCATCGCCAGCACCAGGTCCGGGTAGCGCGCCAGGGCGTCCTCGACGTTCTTCTTGGCCAGCGCCCGATCGGCGTGGTCGAGGAACACCGGGAGGATCTCGATCCCGGGCACCTTGCCCAGGGTCTCGTCGATCCCCTGCTTGCGCTCGATGGCGTTCTGCATGTCGATCCGCCCCACGAACAGCGCCACCTTCCCCTTGGTGATGTGGGCCGCCTTGAGCGCGGCCACCGCGGTGGCGCCCGCCAGCTTGCCGGCCTCGACGTTGTTGGTCCCGACGTAGACCTTGCGGGGCGATTTCGGCGCATCGGAATCGGTGGTCACGAGCGGCATCTTGGCCGCCACGCGCTCGAAGAGACCGGTCATCGCGTCGGGGTTGATCGGGCTGATCACCACGCCGTCGAACCCCTGGACCATGATGTCCTCGAGGAAGCGCTGCTGATCGGCGACCTCGCCCTTGAGCGGGCGGAACATCTCGACCTTCACGCCGAAGTCCTTCTCCGCCTTGCGCAGCCCCTTCTCGCCGATGTTCCAGAAGTCGGACGAGTTGTTGGTCACGAGCGCGAAGTGATAGCTGCCGGCAGGCGCCGCCGCGCCGGCCGCACCGCCGTCGGTCTTCTTGCATCCGAGCGTGGCCGCCAACAGGACCAACGCCAGCGCGCCGGCCAGGCGGCGTGAATTCGTGCTCGAAGCGAGAGATCCCATGGCAGCTCCTTGGAAGGCGTCGGGGCGCTATTCCGCAGTAAACCGGTGAATCATCACGTGCCGGTACGTCGTCCCCGGGCGCAGGATCACCTGGTCGCGCCAGGCGGGCACGTTGATCGCGTTTGGGAACGCCTGGGTCTCCAGGCAGAGTCCGGCGTTCCGGGCGTAGGCCTTGCCGCCCTTGCCCCGGACCGAACCGTCGAGGTAGTTGCCCGAATAAAACTGGAGGCCGGGCTGGTTGGCCTCGAGCGACAGGACGCGGCCGCTCTTCGGATCGGCGAGGCGCGCCACCGGGCGCAGCGCGTTCGGCTGCCCGTCGATGACCCAGTTGTGGTCGTAGCCGACCGGATCGCCGCCGGCGGCGATCAGATCCTGGCCGACGCGCTTGGGGGAGCTGAAGTCGAAGGGCGTTCCGCGGACCGGGGCGACCTCGCCTGTCGGAACGATCGGATCGGCCGGGGTGTAGCTCTGGGCGAAGACAGTGAGCGCGTGGTCGGTGATCGGGCCCGAGGTGTGCCCGGCCAGGTTCCAGTAGCTGTGGTGAACGATGTTGACGAGGGTGACGGCGTCGGTGGTGGCCAGCATCTCGACCCGCAGCTCGTTTCGGGTGAGCGTGTAGAGGCAGGTCGCGGTGACGGTTCCGGGGTAGCCCTCCTCGCCGTCGGGGGAGACGTGCCCGAGCCGCAGCGACGGACCTTCGGCGGTCTCCATCGCCTCGGCGCTCCAGACCACCTTGTCCCAGCCCTTGGCGCCGCCGTGCAGGTGATGGTCGCCGTTGTTCGCCGCCACGACGAAGCGCCGGCCCTCGAGCTCGAAGGTCGCGTTCCGGATCCGGTTCCCGACCCGACCGACGGTGGCGCCGAGATAGGCGCTGCCGCCGAGGTAGCCCGCGAGCTCGTCGAATCCCAGCACGACGTCGGCGGGCTGGCCCTCCCGATCGGGGACCTCCAGGCTGGTCAGGACCGCGCCGTAGGTCGCCACCTTCGCCACGAGGCCGTTGCCGTTGCTGAGCGTATAGAGGTCGACGTTCTTTCCGTCAGCGTTCCCGAACGACGTCTTGGTGATTGCCATGAGATCGAAGGTCGTCGCGCGAACTCTCCGCTACCAGGTGAGCGTGAGCCCGGAGTTGAACGTGTTCACGACCTGCTTCTCGCCCAGCCACCACTCGGCCGAGGCGCGGAAGTAGTCGATGTCGAAGTGCAGGTACTCGGAGAAGTGATAGACGACCGCGCCGGCGATGCCCACCCGCTGCTTGAGGACGCTGACCGCTTGCAGGCCGGTGTTGGGATCGACATTGAGGACGTCGCCGGGAACCTCGTGAACGCGGGTGATGCCCGCGCCGGCGGAGAGATCGAAGCGGCCGAGCACCACCATCGACTGCCCGTAGAGCCCGTCGAACTTGCGCAGCTCTTGGGTGATGGCTTGCTCGACCACGGCGGTGCTGCCGTCGAAGGCGTAGCCGAAACCGAGGCCCTGGCCATAGTGCCCCGCTATCCCCATGCGAAACACCGACAGCTCGATCCGGCCGCCCGCGCCTACACCCCAGACGCTGGCGCTTCGATCGCTTTGCGCCGCATAGATCTTCTGGAAGGCGCCGTTCGCAAACAGGTGAATCTTGCCGAGTGTTCCGAGCGGCTGGTCGAAGGTCAGCTCGGCCTCGCCTCGCCCGAGCTCGGTTCTTTCCCAGTACAACCCGACGAACGCGGTGGGATCGTAGTAACCGGCCGCCAGCATCAGTCCGTGGAAACTCGGCGTCCTGTAGACGATGCCGGCGGTGAAGGTCGCTGCCAGCAAGCCGTACCCGACGAAGCCCCCCGAAGGCCCTTGCGTGTCGAAGCCCGCCGGATTGCCGACGCCGTACCGGTGCCCGTAAAGGAAATCGATCTCGGTGGCGCCGCGAGAAAACAGGGTCAACGCTCGGCCGGCCAGCAGGCTCCCCGCGGGTCCACTTACTTGTACATAACCCTCGCGGGCGTCGGGGAAGGCGGGAACGAACGCTCGCCGATTCTCGTTTTCGATGTTCGCCCAGAACGAGATGTAGCCGTTGACCACCACCGTATCGGTCAGCTTCCTGCGCAAACCGAACGCCAGGATGTTCGACAGAAAGCCGCTGCGCACCCGGCTCGACAGGACGGTTCCCTGACCGATCCCTCCGTTCGGCAACGTGGTGTAAACCCCGCCAACATTGAGGCCGCCGTCGCCGATCGTGTGGGTGAGATTCCCGTTCTGGTCGTACTGCGTCGGGAGGGTCTGGCCCTGGACGGCCTCGAAGAATCCCCCCACCCGCCCCTCGGTGAAGAACTCGAAGCCGCCGTCGGTCTTGAGCAGGACCACCTCGGCGGCGGCGCTCTTAGCCCAGCAGAGTGCTCCCGCCAGCAGGAGCAGGCCTGCCCACGCGCGTCCCCTCTGTCGCATTACAGAGCGGTGACGCTGGTGACGTCAAAGAACACCCACTGACCGTAGGCTCCAGTCGGCATCTGGAACGGCTGGGTGAACGAAGGAGCGGCAGGCGTGACGCCAGCCAGACTGACCGTCCTCGGCGCCTGGCACTGGTTGCCCTGGGTCGGACCGCAGTTCTGAACTTCTTTGCAGTTCGAATCGTAGGTCTTGAATGTCAGCGTGCCGCCGCCGGTCACTTTGATCGTGGCGTTGTAGTTGATGTCGAACGTCAGGTGCTGGGTCGCCGAGCTGGTGTGCGGATTCTCGCTGGAGATGACCGAGTTCAGGTAATAGACGTTGGTCTCGCCGGCCACCGCGGGGGAGACGTCGAGCTCGTAGGTGTTGTAGTCGTTGCCGCTGCCAGAGGGCTCCTGCGCGCCGCCGGAGCAGAACAGACCGCCGTTGGTGGCCCGCTGCGACACCGATGCAGTCCCCGCCGCGCGCGTCCCGCCGACATAGGCGTAGGCCTCGACGATGCCGCGAACGTTGAACGTCACGCTGTAGATCGCGCCGGTGGTCCCCTTGATCGGATACGTGGTCGTGTGGGTGACGGTGCCGCCCGTGCAGCTGACGTTGTCGCAGTCGTAGCCGGAGTGGCTGGCACCGCAGGGGAACTGCAGCAGCTGACCGTCGAAGCTCGCCGCCACCGAGGTCAGGTCGCCCGCCCCACCCGCTCCGCCGGCGCCGCCGGTCCCTTTGCCACCGGCGCCCGCGGAACCGCCGCCGACGCCGCCGGTCCCCGTGGAGCCGCCCGTGCTGACGCCGCCCGTTCCCGTGGAGCCGCCCGTGCTGGCGCCGCCCGTACCCGTGGAGCCGCCGGTTCCGACGGAGCCGCCCGTGCTGCCGCCGCCGGTCCCCGTGGAGCCGCCCGTGCTGACGCCGCCCGTTCCCGTGGAGCCACCGGTTCCGGTGGAGCCGCCGGTGCTGGAGCCGCCGGTTCCGGTGGAGCCGCCGGTGCTGACGCCGCCGGTCCCCGGCGCGCCTCCCTCACCGGTCATGACGGTCGGTGGCGTGTTGCTACACCCTGCCACCGTCAGAAAGAGCGCGGTCGCCGACGCCAAGGCCGATGCCAAGAAGGTAAATCTCATGAGGGGGCCTCCGGTAAAATCAAAAGGGAAAGCGCATACAAAGGCAAACTCTTTGAGAGCGACTGCCGACGCTATCAGGGCCGGGCAATTAAGTAAACAGGTCTTACTATCTCCAGCTCTTACTCAAGGGCAGCTGACGGGCGCGGTCGAGACCACCCAGGTCGGGTTGTTGGCGGTGCTGTTGGCGGAGAGCATGCCGGGGTGCGCCGTGTGGCCCGTCGACGTGACCGAATCGGCGGCGGTGGTGCCCGAGGTCTCGTCGAACTTCCAGTAGCCGGTGAGGCCCGCCTCATTACCCACCAGGGTGTGGCTCATCGTGCTCATGATCTCGGACGCGGAGCGCGCCACGTTCCAGATCCGGAACTCGTCGAACTGACCGTTGAAGTACGCGGGCGAGTAGCCCCCGATGGTCAGGGCGGTCACGCCGGTCATCAACGTCTTCTGCGTGGTCGAGGTCGAGACCTTGCTCGCTTTGAGGACGCCATTGACGTACGCGCGGACGGTCGTGCCGTCCCAGGTCATCGCGAAGTGTGCCCACTGGCTCGTGGTGGCGCTGAGCCCGCTCGACTGATTGTCGTTGTCGAAGAGGTTGTTGGTGAACGGATCGATCGTTCCGATGCCGTTCGAGGTCGTTCCGAAGTCGAGCCCGAACCCGTCTGCCACTCGGTTGTTGGTGCCGTAAAAGAACATCGTGTTCGCGTCGGCGACCCAGGCCGAGGAGGGCACGTAGGCCCAGAACTCGATGGTGCGGTCCGCGTTGCCGGTCGGCAGATCGGCGCTGCCGTTGAACGCGACCATGACGGCGGCCTTGGCCGGATCGCTGTTCGCGGCGACGTTCGCAGCGAGGGAGATCGCGTGGCCCGCGCAGTTGGCGGCGCCGGCGGCGCCGCCGGTCGCTCCGCTCGAGCCGGCCCGGCCGCCCGCCCCGCCGGAACCAGTCGATCCACCCCCGGCCCCGCCCGTCCCCGTGGAGCCGCCGGTGCCGGTCGAACCCCCCGTCCCCGTGCTGCCGCCAGTGCCGGTCGAACCGCCCGTCGCCGTGCTGCCGCCGGTGCCAGTCGATCCGCCGGTGCCGGTTGCACCGCCGGTGCCGATCGAACCGCCCGTCCCCGTGCTGCCGCCGGTGCCGGTCGAACCGCCGGTGCCGGTTGCGCCGCCGGTGCCGGTTGCGCCGCCGGTGCCGGTTGCGCTGGAGCCACCTGTGCCGGTGGAGCCACCGGTCCCCCCGCTACCGCCGCTGGAACAGGCGGAGACTGAAACCAATCCAAGCAGGGCCAGCGAAAGGAGCTGTCGGGAGGGCAAGTGGCGATACGAATTAGTAACCATAGTTAATCAAGTACCACGGTCCGGGGTTTTCGAACAGGTCCGAAGCATGTTTCCGAACGGCTCAGCGCCGCGTGCGACTGCCCTGGATTGAAGCGTTCGACGCCGACCAGTCGACTGGCATCACGAAGCGATGGATTCCGGCGACGACCAACCCGCGGGCCGGGCGCTTGGGGGCCAAGGTGACCGCGACCGCGTCGAACCGGCTCCAGAGGGCGGCACGCTGGATCGCGCCGATGAGGTAGTCGGTCGCTGGCGCTGGAAGATCGGTGACACGCCCGACCATGACGGCGCGCCGGACGCCATAGATGTTCAGCCCGGCACTCACGCAGGTCGCCACCGCGTCGAAGGTGGCGCGCATCCAGGCCGGGGGCTCGCGCTCGGCCGCGCGCGCCACGTCGGCGAAGGTCGTGCCCTGTCCCTTCGCTTCCCTGTGGCTCTGGATGAGCCCGCGCTCGGAGGCGAGCGTCTCCAGGCAGCCACGGCCGCCGCAGCCGCAGGGCCGCGTGTTCCCGGGGATGGGGGTGTGTCCGATCTCGCCGCTCATGGGTAGAGGCCCCTGGTAGAGGCGGCCTCCCAGCATCAGCGCCCCGCCCACCCCCTCCGCGATGTCGACCAGCAGGAAGTCGTCGTTGTCCGAACGAGCTCCCAGCTCGCCGAGGGCGAGCGCCCGCACGTTCTGGACCAACCCGACCGGCGCCGGCCAGACCTGGCGCACCATCCAGGGGAGATCGACGTGCTCTGACCAGTGCAGGTTTGGGGAAAGCAGCACGCGCGCGCTCCGCTCGTCGACGACGCCGGACGTGCTGATCAACACCGCCCAGGGGCGTTTGATGTCGACCTTCTCTGCGCCCTGGACCACGCGCTCCAGCCAGGCCTCGGCGGTCGTCGGCGTCTTGAACTGGACCTGCCACCGCTCTTGCTCGGGGGGCGACGGGGGGAGCGCGGAGAAACGCGTCCACTCGACGCCCAGATCCATCACCACGAAATGCGGCCGGCCGGTCGCCAGCCGCACCTGCTTGCCCGGCCGGCCGACGCTGGGACGGCCGCCTTCGACCAACTTGATCTCCTCGACCACGCCCGCGGTCACGAGATCGTCGATGATCTTGCCGGTGGTCGGCTTGCTCATCCCGGTGGCCTTGGCCAGCTCTGCGCGGCTGGCGGCCTTTCGTCCGAGGAGCTGCTCGAGGATCGTCGCCTGGTTGGCCAGCCGCAGGCTGGCGGGAATCGCCGGCAAGCCCCGAACCTATCACGCGAACCGGAAGGCGACGTGGGCATTGCATCATGAATCGGCATCATGAATCGGAACGGGCGCCCGTCCGGCTTTGCGTTTCCTGTCAAAGATGGGCGGCCTGGAAGCAGGAAGCATCGTGGGAACGATGTCGAAGCGTCTCTGGGCCATCCTCTTCGTCGGGACCGTCTGCTCGCCGGGGGCAGCAGGCGCTCAGACGGCGACGACCTACACGGCGTCGTGGTCGTCGCTGAACAAGCACCCGCCCGCACCTGAGTGGTTTCAGGACGCCAAGTTCGGGATCTATTTCCACTGGGGCGCCTACAGCGTGCCGGCGTTCGGGAGCGAGTGGTACCCCAGGAACATGTACAACAAGGCGGGGAGCTCAGCCGAGTACAACCACCACCTGTCGGTGTACGGCGATCCCTTTAGCACCTGGCCCTTCAACGACTTCTTGTCCGGTGCGAACGACAAGAACGGCACTTACGTACAGTTTGCGCCGAAGCTCGTGAGCAACGGGGGCAACTGGGATCCCAACGCCTGGGCGCAGATCTTCGTCAACGCCGGGGCTCGCTATGCCGGGCCCAGCATGGAGCACCACGACGGATACTCCATGTGGGACAGCAAAGTGAATCCCTGGAACTCCGTGGCCTACGGGCCCAAGCTGAATCTCGGGCAGCTTCACGTGAACGCCTATCGAAGCGCCGGGCTGAAGATCGTTGCGGCGTTGCACACCGCCTATCACTTCAACGGCTACTATCAATACGCTCCGGCGCAGACGGATCCCAATCTGAAGATCCTGTACGGCCAGACGGGAACGGCCAGCGAGAACGACCTCTGGCTCGGCAAGATCAAAGAGGTCGTCGACGAATTTCAGCCCGACATCCTGTGGCAGGATTTCGACCTGAACGTGGTCGACCAGACGCACCTGCTGGAGTCCCTGCAGTACTACTACAATGCGGCGCTCGGCTGGGGCAAAGAGGTCGTCGCGACGTACAAGGACGGCTACAACAACCAAGGCGAGGTTTACGACTACGAACGTGGCGGGCCCGCCACCCTCACGACCCCGTATTGGTTGACCGACGACGCCGTTGGCGTCAGCAGCTGGTGCTACACGCAGGGGATGGCCTACTACTCGCCCCAGGCGGTGCTCGATGCCTTCATCGATCGCGTCAGCAAAGGGGGCAATCTGTTGCTCAACATCTCGCCGATGGCGGACGGCACCATTCCGCAACAGCAGCTGACCATTCTCAGCACGCTTGGCAGCTTTCTCAAACAGAATGGCACCGCCATCTACAACACCCGGGCGTGGACGGTTTATGGCGAGGGGCCAACGAAGATGGGGGGAGGCTCGTTCACGAACCCCACCGCGGGAACCTCGAGCGACGTTCGCTACACAAAATCCAAGGACGGAACCGCGCTGTACGCCGTCTGGATGGGCTGGCCGGGCAACGGCAAGCAGGTGACCATGGCGTCGGTGACGACCACGGCGTTCCCCGTCGGTACCGGAAAGGTCTATCTGTTCGGCCCGACCGGCGGCTCGGCCATCGCGCTCACCTTCACGCAGGACGGCTCGGGACTGCATGTCACCCTTCCGAGCACGCAGCCGTACACCGCGGTTGCCTACGCGATGGAGATCAGCCCCAGCGGCACGCCACCGGGAGCGACCCCCTGGCTCGGCAGCGGCGGAGCCGGAGGTGCCGGCGGCATGGGAGGCGGCGGCGCCGCCGGCGGTGGCGGACGCGCCGGGACCGGTCAAGCGGGCGCCTCCGGCGGCGGCGGTTCTCCCCAGGGCACCGGCGGCGCAGCGGGTGCCTCAGGTGCAGCGGGTTCCTCAACTATCGGGACCGGCGGCGGGGCCGGGGGGCAGACGGGCGGATCGACCGGGTCCGGCGGAAGGACCGGATCGGGTGGAGGCGCATCAGGTGGGACCGGCGGGACCGGAACCGGCGGCGCCGTGGCCGGGACGGGGGGATCGACGGGAGAAGGTGGCGCCGGCGCCGTCACCGGTCTCGGCGGTGCTACCGGCGCCGCGGGCGACGCGGCTGGGGGGTGCAGCTGCCGATTCGCCGGAGGATCCGGCGGAGTCTCCTCTGGCGCAGCGGGCGAGCTGGCGGCGTTGGTCTCGTGCGTCGCCGTCGCGCTCACGCGGCGGCGACGCAAAGGGCGTCCGGCGACGAGGTAATTGTTGAAGTCCGCGATCTGATCGTAGGGAAGGGGTGGTTTCGGCCGGGACTGACGTGGGGCGGGGGTGGGCTGAAGGCCGCGGGAATTCGGTCGAGTGACAGGCCTTCGGCAGTCAGCCGAACACGCCCTTCTGGAGCGCGAGCTGGAAGGCGGCGAGGATGCAGCCGGCCCCGCCGAGAGCTTGGCGAAGGTGTGCGAGCATCTGGGCGATCGGACGCCCGTCGGTCGTCGCCGGTGGCGGCATCAGGCCGGTGAGCGCCGTGCGAATGTGGGACTGCGCCGCGTGATCCCTGGCGATTTCGACGGATGGATGAGGTAGCCACGACGGGCGTTGTCACTGTCGGCGTAAAGCAGCCCGTCGGCCAACAGCCGGATAGGAACGCGGCGGCCCAAAAGAGGGAGCGCGGTGAGACGGATCGCCGTCCGGAATCGACGAGCGGTATCGAGCGAAAGCATCGGCAGACGCCACCCTAAGGGCCCTTCGTCCGCTCGTCGGCCGGTCATGCTGGAGGCCGCGGGTTCACGGCCGGTCCAGCATCGCTTCTCCGTATGCGAGGGCATGCCCTCAGGTTTCAGCTGGTCCGAACACGCCAGGCAGCTCAATCACCCGCGAAAGCTCGAAGCCTGGCGCCGGGACTAGAACGACAACAGACCACACTCCGAGCAGCTGACCTGACGAGCTGGTCGCGACCAGATTGCTCCCGCGTTGAGGTGATCCCACCAGAACTGTGGCCCGGACCCCAGAGCACGTTTGCCCACAGCAAGCCGGTTGACGGCTCAACTCCGCGTCGGAGGTAGCCTGCGGTGCCGGCACGCCGTTCGCAATAGCGCGAGGACATGAGGGATCTGGACAGGGCGAGGCGGTGGGTCGTCACGTGTATGTTCGTGATCGCGCCACCGTTGGCATGTGCGACACGCCCAGCTCCAGCTCCCGCGCCAGTCATCAACGATTTCGATGTCCCGCAGATGATGGCGAAACGAGCTTCTCTGCCCCAGGATCCGAACCGAGTCGCGCTGGGACGGCTCCTGTTTCACGACCCGCGGCTTTCGAAGAGTAGCGAGGTCTCTTGCAACAGCTGTCATACCCTGACGAGGTTCGGTATCGACGGGAAGACGAGCGCCACCGCCCTGGAACAGGATAGCGGAAGGCGCAACGTGCCGAGCGTGTTCAACGCGGCCACACATGTCGCCCAGTTCTGGGACGGTCGTGCTCTCACCGTCGAGACGCAGGCGAGTGAGGCGATGACGAATCCCGTTGAGATGGCCATGCCCAATGAGAAGGCCGTCGTCGACGTGATTTCCCGGGTCCCGCGCTACGTCGAGATGTTTCACGCGGCGTTCCCCAGTGACCATCAGCCGATATCGCTTCACAACGTCGGTGATGCCATTGGTGCGTTCGAACGAGGACTCGTGACAGAGTCACGCTGGGACAGGTTCATGGCCGGTGACCACTCGGCGCTGACCACGCATGAGAAGCGTGGGCTGGGCGTCTTCATGCAGCGGGGATGTATCGTCTGCCACGCGGGGCCCCAGGTCGGCGGAACCAGCCTACAAAGGGTAGGCGCCGTGTTCCCCTGGCCGAACCAGGCGGACACGGGCCGCCTTAAGGTCACCCATTTCGAACCGGATCGAATGGTGTTCAAGGTGCCCTCTCTGAAGAACATTGAAGAGACCGGGCCCTATTTCCACGACGGGTCCACGTCGAGCCTCGAAACGGCCATCAGGCTGATGGCGTTTCACCAACTCGGAATCGAGATCACCGAAAGCGAGGTCCACGCGATCGCCGATTGGATGCGTTCGATGACCGGAGAGGCGGATCCGGCGTACATCGCCGCTCCGCAACTGCCCCCTGCCGGCTAGAGCGACCGCGTCGTGTGCCGAAACGGCGCCGATGTCATTCACGCGGCCGGTACTCACTCCTCGTCGGTGGCGTCGGCCTCACGTTTGTGCGCCTCAACCAAGGCTCTCGCTCTGATTTCGACTTCGCGTTCGACGAGCTCCCCTAGATACTCTTCAAATTCGTGTCCGAATCCTTGAGGGAGATAGTCCGGCAATCCCGTCCCGTCGAGCGTTCCGTCATATGCGGCATTGAGCCCAGTCCCACCGAACCGACTCCGGAGCTGACCGATCGCATTTACGATCGCCTGCAATGAGTCCGCTCCCACCGCGCGAGACTCCACGAAGATGGCGGTGCCTCGCCTAATCCTGAACGGGCAAACCCAGTCTCCACTTGTGAGCCCCTCCGCCGGAACGTCAATCGGTGACTGCTCAGGGGAACCGATTTCAAGATGAACCGGACCCGATTGATCCAAGCCCTTCAAGACCCGAACGGCGATCGGCACGAACATGGCGCTCTCTTTCTTAGCCGAGGATCCCCTCCCCGCACAATTGCGGCACCGTTACGACCAACGTCGACTCGCCCGTCCTGACGATCAGCGCGGACTTCCGCTTCTGATCGCCAGCTACCGCCGCCAGCCCTTCGTGGCAGGTTTGCGGCGGCCGGTTGCGACCATCATCAACGACAGAAGCAAGACTCCGAAGAGACCGCCCTGCCCGCCTGGCGCCGTGTCGCACGAGCAGCCGCTGCTCGCGCCGGCACCGGTCGTCGATCCTCCGCTACCGGTGGCACCCCCACTCGACACGCCCGCGCCACCCGCGCCCGTCGTCGTGCCACCGCTCCCGGTGTTTCCGCCGGTGCCGGTCCCGACGGTTCCGCCGCTCCCCGTCCCCGAGCCGCCAGTGCCGGTCGTCCCGCCGCTGCTGGTCGTCCCGCCGCTGCCGGTCGTCCCTCCGCTGCCGGTCGTCCCCCCGCTGCCGGTCGTCCCGCCGCTGCCGTTTGTCCCAGCGGTGCCAGTCGTTCCGCCCTTGCCGGCCGCGCCGCCGCTTCCGCCCGCCGCGCCGCCGGTTCCCGTCCCCGAACCGCCGGTGCCGGTCGTCCCCCCGGTGCCGGTCGTCCCCCCGGTGCCGGTCGTCCCCCCGGTTGCGCCATATTCGTACGCTCCGAGATCGGGCGCCGTCCCGACATAGGGGAGATTCACGTTCGTCCCCTTGTCGATCATTCGGCTGCCGGCGGTCAGATGCATGAAAGCGCAGGCGGTCGGCAGGCTGCCGTCAGCCGCGCGGGGGCCGGTGCAGCCGGTGTCGGAGATGCTGGCAAAATCGCTGGCCGCTGGGGTAATCCCCAAGTCCCAGGTGTTGAAGGAGGTCATGACCCCGCCCATGTTGGAATTCTTGTCGGGGTAGCCAATGTTGTTCTTCATGATGTGGGCAAGCGAGCCACTCAAAGTGATTGTCCCCGTCACGTTGCCGGATGAATCAAAGCTGCTCGCCAGCATGTTGTACTGGCTACCGTTGTTGTACGACGTGTTGTTGTACCAAGTGTTGCCACCGGTGGAGTGGTTGGCGTAGAAGCCCGCCGCCAGGTTACTCCAGGCCACGTTCTGTTGGACGAGGTGCCTGATACCGGTCTGGCTGCTCCCCATCTTGAACCCGTTGCCGTTGCCGTCAGCCCCGTGGCCGTTCTTGAAGGCCCAGCTGTTCTCGACGGTCACGGGAACCTCTTGCGAGATGAGGTCGTACCCGTCATCCGAGTCGTTCCAGGCACGGCATCCCCTGATGACGGTGCTGGGGCCGGTGGTTTGATAGTGAACGCCGAACCCGTCGCCGTTCTGGCCATCCCCCTGGCTGCCGTTGACGTCGTAATTGTCGTGCGAGTCGCAATTCAGAATCAGGTTGCCTCCGGTGCCGGTGTCGACGAACAGCCCCGGCCCGAAGCCGTGATGAATATTGAGCAGCTCGAACGTGTTGTTGCTCGCGCTCTTGGTGCGCAACAGGGAGTAGGAGTGGGAACCGCTGGTTCCCACCTTGCCGTTGGCGATCTCCAGACCCTTGAGATGCATCCAGCTCCCGGTCACCGTGATGGCTGGATGGTCCGACGTCTGGCTGGCCAGCGAGAAGTTCGAGAAGTCGAGAACGGGCACCTCGCCCGTATAAGCCCAGATCTTGGTGCGATTGGTGTCCGACGTTCCGCTCTTCGAAAGCGTGATTTGAGTCGTGCAGTTGTAAGTTCCCGCTCGCAGCAAGATCGTGTCCCCCCCCGTGGCGCTGTCGTTCGCCTTCTGCAGGGTGGCGAAGGGCGCCGCCATGGTGCCGGCATTCGAATCGCTGCCGGTCGGCGCCACGTAGTACGTGTTGGCGGCCCTCGCCGACAGCGGCGCGAGCCCGATCAGAAGAACGATTCCAGTCCTGAGCCACGATCGAGCGGGGGGCGTCATGGATCGGAGAATACTCCGTCCACAAGCGCACTTGGACGATAAAAGGACTTCCCAGAAGACGCCTCGGACCGGTGCCAATTCGTGGTCGTCTACCCCTTTGCTATCTGCCAGGCGTGTCCGTGCGTGGGCCGCGTTGCATCCCGGCGGTCGCATTTTGGAGTAAGTTCGCCGGCGGTCCAGGAATCAACTGCGATCAGGAATCAACTGGTGGAGGCGTTCATGACTTGTTTGATGGCTCGCTTATCGAAGGTTGTTCCGCTCGTGCTGGCGGTCGCAATGACCGGCGCTTGCGTTCCGGAGAGCGGCGATCAGCCGGTGACCACGCGGACCGCGGCGGTCACTGCCGCCGCCAATGCGGGCAACCTCGACATCCTGTTCATGATCGACAACTCGTCGTCGATGACGGAACTCCAGCAAAAGCTGCTCACCCAGGATCCGTCGTTCATGACGGTCCTGGCCAATCTCCCCAACGGCCTCCCCAACATCCACATCGCGGTCGTCTCTTCTGACATGGGGGCGCCCGGCGATTCGTCGTCTTCGATCATGTGCACGACGAGCGGCGACAACGGCGCATTTCAATCGACCCCCCGCGGCACCTGCACCAACACGACGCTCCCCGCCGGTGCCACGTTCATCTCCAACGTCGGCGGCGTGGCCAACTACACCGGCAGCCTGACCGATGTGTTTGGCTGCATCGCGCAGCTCGGCCAGTTCGGCTGCGGGTTCGAGAATCAACTGGCCTCGGTGGCGCGGGCCCTCGGAGCCGACGGTGCGCCGCCTCCGACGCAGAATGCCGGGTTCTTGCGCGATGACGCCGAGCTGGCCATCGTGCTGCTCACCAACGAGGACGACTGCTCCGCCCCGGCGAACACGACGCTCTACTCACTCAACGGCGGCCCGCAGAATGTGACCAACCCGCTGGGGCCGATCGCCAACTATCGCTGCAACCAGTTCGGCCACCTCTGCACCGACCCGACCAGCGCCACGCCGACCGCGCTCATCTCTCCGCCACTCAATCCTCCGGGCGACGCGCAGGGGACGGCGACGGCGCCGACGCTGAACCTGACGAACTGTGAGTCCAATGACAGCGCCACCGGCAAGCTCACGCGCGTCGCCGATCTGGTCGCCGGCATCAGGGCGCTCAAGGCCGACCCCGACAACCAGATCGTCGTCGGCGCGATCTCGCCGCCCGCGACCCCGTACACGGTCGCCTGGCTTCCAGAGTCGGGGGGACAGAACACGCAGCCTGGCGAGCTCTGGCCGACGATCGAGCACTCCTGCGGGGCGCTCGGGGGAGACGATGTCAACCCGCTGGCGACGCAGAGACCAACGGACGGAAGCTTCGGCGATCCGGGCGTCCGGATCGCGCAATGGGTGCACGCGTTCGGTGCGAACGGTGTCGTCACCTCGATCTGCGACGCGGACTACTCGGTCAGCTTTCAAACCATCGCCAACAAGATCAGCATGCACCTGAAGGGGCCGGGCACCGGCGGCGCTGGCGGAGCTGGAGGCACCATCGGCGGAGTCGGCGGAGTCGGCGGAGTCGGCGGCGTCGGCGGAGTCGGCGGAGTCGCCGGAGTCGCCGGAGTCGCCGGGATCGGCGGCCACGGCAACGTGGGCGGTGCGGCCGGATCGGGCGTCGCCGGCAACGGCGGCCCGGGTACCGGTGGCGCAGGAGCTGCCGGAGCTGGCGGCGGGGGCACCGGCGCGACGGGTGGTCACGCCGGCACGATCGGCCAGGCTGGCACCGGCGGCGTCTCGGGCGCCGCGGGCACGGGTGGTAACGCCGCAGCCGGCGCGTCAGGCACGGGCACGGGCGGCAACGCTGCGGCCGGTGCATCCGGCGCAAGTACGGGTAGCGCTGGCGGTGGGGGCGCGACGACCGCCGGCGGAACTGGCGGCGCCGCTGGCGCAGGCACGAGCGGAACCGGCGGAACCGGAACCGGCGGAACCACTGACAGCGCCAGCAGCGGCGGCTGCGGCTGCGACACGGGCGGGTCGTCCCCCACGGGCGTCGGCTTGGCCTTGCTGCTCGGCGCGCTCGCCCTGCTCGCGAAGCGGAGACGTGGCGTTTCCGTCACGGCTTCGTCGCCCTGGCGGCGGTAGCCGGCTAGGCCGCGATGTTCGACAGCGGCGTCTTGCTCGCGCCGGTGAGGGCGGGGTCGCCGAAGCCGGTGAAGTTGGTGATCCCGAAGGCGTCGCAGATGTTGAGCAGGATGCGCTCGTGCCGTTCGGCCGACTTGACGTAGCGCCCGCCGCTGGCGAGTTTGAGGTAACCGGCGTTGCCGCTGGCGAGAACGAAGCGCATCGATTGCTGATTGTGGTTCTGCGCATCGCCCATGTCGCGCGCCCAGACCATGAGCGTGTTGTCGAACAGCGTCGCCTGCCCGGTTGAATCGAGCGGGTCCTTGATTGCTTTCAAGGCGTTGATGAGGTTGACGAACTGGGTCGCCAGGTAGGTCTCGAACTTCACCAGGTTGGCGTAATTCGAGGCGGCGCCGCTGTGGATGTAGCCGCCGTGCTGATCGTCGAAAGGGAGGCTGTAGCTGGAGGGCGCGTTGACCATCAGCTTCTGATCGTTGCCGTACTCCAGGCAGGCCACCCGCGTGATGTCGCAGGCAAAGGCGTTGACGATGATTTGCTGATGGACCAGGTTGGCGGCCAGCGCGTCGAGGTCGTTCATGACCTGGTAGCCGCTGTCGGCCATCGGCGTCGCCGGCTTGGTGCAGACGCCGCCCGAGGACATGCTGGCGCTCAGCTTCTTCTCGAGCTGCGAGATCGAGTCGAGGTGGGCCTCGCACTTCGCCTTCTCGTTGCTGCCGAGGGTCCCTTCGAGCGATTTGATCTCGGCCGAGACCGTGTCGAGGATGCTCATTCTACGGGTGAGCAGCGTCGAGGCCGACGTCCCGGTGGGGAGCGCGGTTCCGAACACCGTGTTGAAGGCCGACAGCGGCGAGCTGATCGTCGGGAGGTTTCCGCCATTGGAGCCGCCGTAGAACTGGGAGAGCCCGCCGCTCTCGTTGGCGTTGGCGCCCAGCAGCAGCGAGCCGATCGGGCGGTTGATCCCCGCGGCGGCCAGGTTCTTGGCCACGAACTGATCGACGGAGATCTTGATGACCGGGACGTTGTTCACGGCGTAGTAGCCGAACCCCTGACCGGTGAGGCTGTCGGAGCTGCCGTGGTTGTCGCTGACGTTACCGCTCGGCATCCCCTCGACGAGGACCACGTTGCTGGCCACTGCCGACAGCGGCTGCGTCATCGCGCTCCAGGAGGTGATCGACTCGCCCGACACCGTCGGCGTCCAGAGCGGCGGGTAGGTCCCCATCGTGGCGAAGATCAGGAGGCGCTTGGACTGCTTAGTGGCAGCCTGCGCTTTTCGAGCGAGCCCCAGGTTGATGAACGGCGCCAGCAAGAGACCGGCGCCGACGCTGCCCACGAACTGTCTGCGGCTAGGCATGTCTCGTCGTTCTCCTTACTTGTCCTGTACACGGGTCGTGAAGTTTGGTGCGTGGAGGATCGCCATCAACACGCTCTTGAGCCCGAACCCGTTGGTCTTCGACTCGTTGTAGATCGCGTCGTAGGTACAGGCGTCCTGTGCCCAGGAGCTCGACCCGTAGGTGTAATAGGTCCAGTACCTCTCCATGCAGTGGGTCACTTGGTTGCTCTGGGCCAGATAGGCCCCCAGGCCCGCCGTGCCGGAGAGGCCGGTCACGTTGTCGTCTTTCATGTCGTCGGGCGCGGAGTAGATGGTGGCGGTGTCGAGGGTCGGCAGGCCGTTGTCGGTGGTGCGGTAGCGCCCCCATCCGTCATAGTTCTCGAAGGCGAAGCCGATCCAGTCCATCAGCTTGTGGCAACCGAGGCACTGACCCTGCTCGTGCTCGTTGATGAAGTGATCGCGGGTGGTCTCGACGGTCGTCGCCGGCATGAAGGTCGTGTTCAGCCCCGGTGGCGGCGGCGAGATGTCCTGGCAGAGCATCCGCGTGCGAATCAGATGGCCGCGCTGGGTGGGCGAGTCGGTGTTGGGGCGCGCGTAGCCGTTCAGGATCGTCCCGGTCGCCAGGAGCCCCGGATCGCGGGTGATCGGCGACGTGTACTTGACGCTGGTGAAGGTCGTTCCGAGGCTGTTGGTCACGCTGGTCGGAAACCCGTAGAAGGTCGCCAGGTCTTTGTTCAGGAACGAGTGATCGGCCGTCAGCGCCGAGCCGAGCGTCCCGCCGCCGTTGAACGCCTCCATGATGAGATCCTGCGATTCGGTCTGCATCTCGGTCTGGGTCGTCGCGGACATCGTGTAGACGGTGGTGTCCTTGGCCGTCGTGAAGAGACGCGGCAGCCCGAGCCAGCCGTTCATGAAGCCCATCACCGCGGTCGAGTTGCTGGAGGCGCCCGAGGCCACGAGCCGCGTCGCCTGCGCGTCGATCATCGCCGACACCGTCATGCTCCCCGAGTTGACCGAGTCGGCCGCCGTCAGCAGCGTGGAGTCGGGCGCGGTGCCGGTCAGCGTGTAGGCGAGCTCGCTGGCGACCTCGTAGGGCGTCAGGGCGAAGCTGCTCCCGCTCTGCTTGCCGAGCTCGAGGCGATAGATGAAGTACGGCGACTGCAGCATCGCCGAGATGACCGCCTGGGCGCCGTCCGAGTTCGAGCTGCCCGCCATGAACAGCTTGCTGTACGTCGTGAGGCGCGCATCGCCCGTCGCCAGCGTGGTGCGGAACGCGGCCCGGCCGAACGCCTGGATGAACGACGTGGCGCAGGAGGACGCCGGCGCCCCCGTCGACGTCGCCGCGCAGCTGGCGAACTGCGCCAGCTTGCCCGCGGAGGCTGCCCAGGCAGCGACCGCCTCCGCGTTGTCCTCTAGCTGTGAAGCATTGAGCCCCTGAACCAGCAAGCTGTTGGCGTCGATCGAAAAGCCGAGCACCGCCGTATCGCTGAACACCGTCGCCACTGGGGCAGCGTTCGCGGTGTCACCGAAAACGCTGTGAATGCTGGCCGCGAACTCCGGGGCCGAAAGCCGCCAGAGCTTACGCGGGCCGGGGGCGTTGCTGGTGCACGGATTGGGATCTGCCAGCGCGCTCGGCAGGATTTGAACACCGCCATCGGCGGCGTTCGCACCTCCCGTTCCGGTCGACGCTCCGTCGCCGCCAGTGCCAGTGGCGCTTCCGCCCGTGCCGCCACCGGTGCCGGTGCTGCCGCCGCCGGTGCCGGTGGTGCCGCCGCCGCCGGTGCCGATGGTGCTGCCGCTGCCCGTTCCGCCGCCAGTGCCTGTGGTCCCGCCGCCGCTATCTCCCCCGGTCCCCGTGATGAAGTTCTGACCACCACGACCGGCGCAACCACCGGCGAAAGCGAACACGGTGGAAGAAATTACAAAGAGAGAGAACCGTCGCATCAGACCTCCGAGGGGGCAACAAACGCGGGAGGCAGAGAGGCCGCTAAGAGCTAATAACGCTAGCGCCAAGCATCCTCGCGGTCAATTGTGCATTGCCGCTCACCGACGAGAAACGCGGTGTAATACCTAGCTGGAACTACTCTGGCGGCAATGCACCTACATGGCGCACCAACGTTGTGCACGCGAGGTGTGCGCCCGCCACCTACCATTTCCGGCGCACCTGCGCCCGCACCGCCGCTCCTAGCGGAAGTCTCTGAGGTGCCGCCGCCCGCCCTGCCGGTGCGGACCATCCTTCGCCTGCTGGCACTCGACGCAGAGCTCGACGTACGGCATCAGCTCGAGCCGCTTGGCGGCGATCGGCTCGTCGCACTCGGCGCAGTTGCCGAAGCCGTCCGGATCGTCGTCGAGACGGGCAAGCGCCGCCAGCACGCGCGCCAGCACGCCCGCCCGGTTGCGGTTTCGCGACGAGGCGATCGACTGCGACATCTCGGCCAGCGGTTGCGCGTCCTCGTCGTTGCCGACCGCCGTGTCGTCCTCGCGCGCCGCCTCCGGCTCGATGTCGCCGGTGGCCAGGATCTCGACCTTGAGCGCCAGCAGCCGCTGGCGGTGACGTTGGGCTGCCGAAGCGTCCATGCAGTCATTCTAAGGTAGCGCGCTCATCACCGAGAAGATCCGCTGCGAGCAGATTGGTAGGCGACCGCTGCCGCGACCGCCACCACCGCCAGCCAGAGCAACGCCCGCGAATCGTCGGTGAGCGTGTAGCAGAGCATCCACGCCGCGCCGGACAGGTAGACGATCGCCGCGCCGACCACGACCACTGATGGAGGGGGAAACTGCGTCCGCCCGAAGCGCAGGCGCAACACCAGAGCCACCGTCAACGCGGAGGACAGGGTCAGGATAGCGCCGACCGAGCGGAGCAGCGCCTCGAAGCTGTTCGTCGCCAAGAGGCCCAGCGCGAGACCACTTTGCAGCAACACCGACCAGACGGGCGGGCGACCCTCGCGGCCGGCGAGCGCCCGCGGCAGGAACCCCTCCGCCGCCATCGCGGCGGCGACACGCGGGCCCGCCATCGTCATCGCGATCACCGACGACGCCAGGGAGAGCACGACGAACAGCGAGGTCGCGCGAGCGGCGCCCGAGCCTGCCAGCTGCTCCATCAACAGGTGCGCCAGGGTGATCCGCGTGGTGTCCTGCCCCAGCCAGCCGGAGAGGCGCTCGCCCGACAGGTTGGCGACGAAGATGGCGTTGACGGCGAGATAGACGACCGTCACCAGCGCCGTCCCCCAGAGCATCGCGCGCGGCACGGTCCGGCGGGGATCGCGAAACTCCTCGGCGGCGTAAGCGACCGCGTTCCAGCCCGAGTAGGCGAAAGCGACGTAGACCAGCGAGACGGCGAACGGCTTCACCGGGAGCCCGGCCGGCGCCGCGGGGGCGCTCCAGGTCGGCACGGCGTGGGACCCCAAGGCGAGACCCACGACGATGAATCCGGCGAGGAACAGCCCCTTGACCAACGCCAGCGCGTCCTGGGTCCCGCTCGACCAGCGGGCATGAAAGGCCTGCGAGGCGGTCGCCAGAATGATCAGCGCGGCGCCGATCAGCCGCGGAGGTGCGGCTGGGACCAGCGTCGCGAAGAACGGTCCCGCCGTCGCCGCGGCCAGCGCGACTGGCGCCGAAAATCCCACCAGCAACGAGGTCCAGCCCGCCAGCGTCCCGAAAAACGGATGCAGCAGATCGGAGAGATACCGGTACTCGCCGCCCGAGCGTGGGATCGCCCGCGCCAGCTCGGCGTAAGAGGCCGCTCCCGCCATCGCCATCACGCCGCCCACCAGCCAACCGAGAAGGATGGCGCGCGGACCGAGGTGCACCGCCATGTAGCCGGTGTTGGTGAGGACGCCGACGCCGACCACGTTGCCGACGACGAGGCCGATGCCGGACCACAACCCAAGCTTACCGACCTGGCGACGCTCCATCTGCCGGCGCGGCGTTAGGTTTTCGATCGCGGCGGGGCGGTCAGCGGGCCCGGTCTGGAGAGGTGGCGATCGTCGACGAAGATCGTGTTGACGAACGTCGCGCCGCGCGCGGAGTAGTGCTTGGTCTCGAGCAGGCGCAGGATGTCGACGCTCACCGCGTCGCCGCCCACCTCCAGCGTCTCGACGCAGATGACGTCCGGGCGGTAGCGATCGAAGTCCATGGTCTGGAGGATGCCGAGGTCGAGCCCCTCTGTGTCGATGGAAAGAAAGTTCGGCGCGCCGCCGAGCTGCTCTTGCATGAGGGTGTTGATGTTCACGAGCGGCATCTTCAGGACCTTCTCGATGAACTGCGCCCCATGGCTCTTGGTCTGGACGTTCTCGGCGTCCTCTTTGGAAAAGGTGTTGAGCAGCCCACCGCTGGTCCCGCCGATCACGTAGTAGTCCCCGGTCGTCGGTCCGGCGGAGAGGCCCACCCCGACGTTGAGGGTCTTGTCGCGGGGGCGCACCTTCTGCAGCCGGTCGATCTTGGCGGGGTTGGGTTCCACCAGGACACCGTGACCGCCCGCCTTGTAGAAGGCGTAGCTGTTGCTGTCGAAGATGGGATCGTAGGCGCCGATGTCGAGGTAGGTGATCGGCCCCTTGAGGCGAATCGTGTCGAGGAGGTTTTGAACCACCAGATCCTCGCCCTGCTGCGCGTAGGAGAGCTTGCCGACCCGATCCAGGCGCTCATTGGCCACGTAGGCGGCGACCGAGCCGCCGCCCACCACCGCGCCGCCGAGCCCCCCCACGAGGAAGCTGCTGCCCACTCCGTCGCGCAAGGTCTTCACGAAGTCTCGTCGATCCATCGTCGCCAGAGTCTCTCGTAGATCCCGGGAGCGAACAATCGGGCGATTGGGCCGCCGCGGTCAGGCGGCGTGGAAACCGCCCCCCTGGCGCCCATCGGCGTCGATCCAGGCGTGGGCCATGCGGGGCGTATCGAAGGCGAAACCGAGGCGCCCGGCGGCGTCGACGCAAATGAAACCGCCGGAGCCGCCATGACGACGCACCGCCGCCAGCACCTCACGGGCGGTCTCCGTTGGCGACCGGCCGGCGCGCAGGGCCTCGACCGCCTGTTTGGCGGCCGCGGCTTTGATGAACGCCTCCCCGTGGCCGGTGCACGACACCGCGCCGGCGCCGTCGTCGGCGTAGGTCCCGGCGCCGATAACCGCCGAGTCCCCCACCCGACCGCGCCGCTTGAGCATCATCCCGCCGGTCGACGTCGCGGCGGCGACGCGACCGGCGGCGTCGCGCGCCGCGCAGCCGACCGTGCCTCCGGAGGGCGATTCAGCCGCGCGCGCGACCGCCGCGCGCCACTGGCCGCGCATGCGCTCGGTCACCAGCGCTCCCGGCGCAAGCGGCGCCAGCCCGCACTCGGCGGCGAGAGCCGCAGCGCCCGCGCCGACCAGCAGGACGTGCGGCGTCCTCTCCATCACCAGCCTTGCCAGCCGGATCGGGTTCTTCACGTCGCACAACGCGCCCACGGCGCCCGCGCGCCCGTCGCCGCACATGACGGAGGCGTCGCACTCGACCTCGCCGTCGACGGTGAGCGCCGAGCCAGTCCCGGCGTTGAACCGAGGATCATCCTCCAGGACGACGACGGCGGCGGTCGCCGCGTCGAGCGCCGAGCCGCCCGCGCGCAGGATCTCGAACCCGGCGCGCGCGGCGACGCGACAGGCCGCCACCAGCGTCTCCCCGTCGCCGTCTTCGGAGGACCAATCGCCTGCACCGCCGTGCACGATGAGGGAAGCCGCCATCGAGAGGCCGCGATCATAGACCGGACCGACGGCGTCGGCGACACCCCGACCGACTGCTTACGGGGTGACGGCGCCGATCATGATCGGATCGTAACAGGTGCAGCCCTGTTGGCCGTTGCAGACGGCGTTGGTCGGCGAGTAAGTGCACTGCACGCCGTTGCAGCAGTGGGTGCCCGCGTTGCAGGCCTGACCGTAGAGGGCGCAAACACCGGCGTCCGACGGCGGAGGCGTGGGAGGCGGGCCGCAGGTGCCAGTCCCCCCGCCGGCGATGTTGCAGACGAGGCCCGTGCAGCAGTCACCGGTGGCGGTGCAGGTGCCGCCGCTCGAGACGCAGACGACGCCGCCGTCATTGGGCGTCGTCGTCAGACAGCGCAGCGTGCCGGTCGAGTCGGGGACGCACGGCGACAGATGGCAGCACTCGGCGGCGGTGTTGCACGTCTGTCCCGGCTGCCGGCAGCAGTTGGGGTCGGTCCCGCTGAAGATTCCTGTCGCACCACCATCCGCGCCGCAGCTCCCGGAGCCGAGGCAGCGCGGCAGGCCGAGGGTGTCGTAGGCACAGCATTGCGCCTTGGGGGAGACCGCGCACTCGCAGTCGCTCTCGGCGTTGGAGCAGGCGTTGGCGTTGCCGCTGAGCTTGCAGATCCCGCCCGGGACCTGGTTGCCGTGGTTCTGGGAGCAGACGCCGATGCTGACGTTCCCACCGGAGGCCGGCGTGCAGGTCACGCCACCGCTGCCACCGCCGCAGCACTCGCTGTCGCTGATGCAAAGGCTGTTCAGGATCTTGCAGCCGAGGCCCGGCTGACAGACGTGCACGCCGGTGAGCGCCCAGGGGCCGCAGTTCCTGCTGCAGCAGCTGCCGCAGCCGTTACAGAGGACGCCGTCATGCGTGCAATTGCCGGTGCCAGTCGTCCCCACGTCCATGCAGACGCCTTCTGTGGCGCCCGACGCCTTCGAGCAGAAGCCGCCGCAGCAATCGAGGTCGCGCGCACAGACGTCGCCGGGCTGGATGCAGAACGACGCGCCAAGCACGCACTTGCCGCCCGTGCAAAGCCCCGAGCAGCATCCGCCCGCGCCGCCGTCGGTCGCGGAGCAGGGGTTGCCCGCCGTCAGGCAGGTCGTGTTGAGCGGCTGGCACTTACCGCCGGTGCAGGTCCCGCTGCAGCAGGTGGATGAGGCGGTGCAGGTCTGATTGTCGGCGGTGCAGCTCGTCGCGCTGCTGCAGACACCGCGCGTGCCGTCGCACTGCAGGTTGCAACAGTCGGTGGCGACCGCGCATGAGCTCCCCGGCCCGCTGCAGGTGGTGACCGACGACGCACAGGTCTTGGCGACCGGATCGCACGACTGTGAGCAACACTGGGCGTTCGACGTACACGCGACGCCCGCCACCGTACAGATGACGCCGGTTCCGCCGCCGCCCCCCGTGCCCCCCTGCCCGGCGCCGCCGCTCCCGGTGCTGAGCGCATTCACCGAGCTGTTGCCGCAGCTCGGGAGGACCAGCAGCGCCGCCATCAACAGGGCAAAGATTGCGGCAATGGAGAGCGAGGTCGGCGAAGGTCTCATGAAGGGATAGAGCCACCAGCCGATGAGAACGGCTCACCCATTCGACGTGAGCCGTTTGGGCGGTTCTGGGAATCAATACAACTAGAATGGGCGTGCTCGTGACCCGGTCTTTCCCCCTCAAGTCGTCGGAGGCACTCAGCGATGAGGAGCTGGTCCGGCGCGCGCTCACCGGCGATCGGTGGGGGCGAGAGATGCTGTACCGGCGGCACGCGGGCAGTCTGCTGGCCATGACGGTCCGGCTGCTCGCCAACCGCGGCGAGGCAGAAGAGATCGTCCAAGACACGTTCGTGACGGCGTTCGAGCAGCTCGGCACCCTGCGCGAGCCGGGCGCGGTGCGCGGCTGGCTGGGACAGATCGCGGTGAACCTGGTCCGTCGTCGATTCCGGCGCGGGCGGCTGATGCGGTTCCTCGGCCTCGATCGCGGCGCCGACGATGCGACGCTCGAGGCACTGGCCGATCCCGGAGTCTCCAGCGACCAGCGTGCCGAGCTGGCTCTCGTCGATCGCTTGCTGCGCGGTATGAGACCCGCGCTGCGACTCGCCTGGATGCTCCGCCGCGTCGACGGGCTGGAGCTCGGAGAGGTGGCGTCGTTGTGCGGCTGCTCGCTCGCCACCGTCAAACGGCGGATCGCGGGGGCCGACGCGCTCGTCGGCCGACACGTCGCGGAGCCGCGAAATGAGCCGGAAGATGAGCCTGGACGAGAGCCGGGACGAGAACCGGAGGATGCGTCATGAGCCGGCTTCGCTATCCGCTGAAGGATCTCCTGTCCGATCCCACCAGCGAGGAGGCTCTGGCACGCGCCTGGCGCGGGATCGAGGCCCGCGCTCCGCGCGCTCGCGGGCGCGCGCGGGTCTGGGCGATGGCCTCGGTCGTCGTCGCGGCAGCGGCAGTGATCGCCTTGGCGACGTTCGAACGGCGCGATCGCGGTCCGCTCCGCTTCGCGGACGGCCGCCCGCTCGGCGCCGTCGACGCGCCGCCGGTGGGCGCGGTGCTGTCGCTCTCCGACGGATCGCGCGTCGATCTCGCAGGGGGGGCGCGGTTCGCGTCCCTCGAATCGAACGGCGCCTCGTTCGTGGCGGTGCTCGAGCGCGGCAGCGCGCACTTCGAGGTCCGTCCGGGCGGCCCGCGACGCTGGCAGATCGAGTGCGGCTTGGCGACGGTGGAGGTGGTGGGGACAGGTTTCGATTGCGCGCGTGCGCCCGGAAAGCTCCGCGTCTCGGTTCAGCATGGCGCCGTCCTCGTGCGCGGAGAGAGGGTTCCGGACCGCGCCCGCCGGCTAGCCGCGGGCGAATCGCTGGAACTGCTGGAGCCACCCGCGCCTGTCGAGGCGAGCCAAGCTCCCGTCGACGCGCCTGAGGCGCCTGCCGCGACGACTGTCGCCGCAGCGCCCAGGCGGGATCCGGTCGCCGAAGACGCCGGCGTCTGGCGCGAGCTGGCCCGCGCTGGACATCATCGCGAGGCCTTCGCAGCCCTCGGTCCGCAGGGACTGCTGAGGGAAACGAAACGTCTCGGGGTGGCCGATCTGTTGGTGCTGGCAGACGTGGCGCGATTGTCCGGTCACGCCGCCGAAGCGGTTGCGCCGCTGGAACGAATCCTGCGCGACTTCCCGGGAGATCCCCAGGCGCCGCTGGCCGCGCTGGCCCTCGGCCGAGTCGAGCTCGACACCTTGGACCGTCCGGCGAAGGCCGCGACGGCGCTCAACCGCGCGCTGTCGCTCGGCGTTCCGCACAGCTTGCGCGAGGACGTGCGGACGCGCCTGGTGGAGGCCTACGCGCGGGCGGGCAAGCGCGCGGCGGCCCGAGCAGCGGCCGCCGCCTACCTCCGCGAGTATCCGGACGGGCGCGATCGAAGCATCGTCGAGTCGCAAATGCGATAACTGGCCCATGCGGGCGTTCCTGTCTCGGGTCCTGATGGCCGCCGCCGCGATCGCGCTCACCAGCGCGCACGCCGGCGCCGCCGACGCGCCACCGATTCGGCTGTCGGTGCCCGCCTGTTCGGCGGCGCCGTTCTCGGTGGGGGCGTTCCTCGGCTCACTCGAGGTGGAGCTGGCTGGCCACCTCCCCGCCTGCTGCCTCCTGGATCAGGGCCCGCAGCCGCTTGCGGGCGATCCGCACGCGGGCCTGCGGGTGACCCTTTCGATCGACCCGTGTGATGGGAGCGCCACTGCGGTCGACATCCACGTTCAGGATCCGGCCCGTGGGACCGACCTCGAACGGCAGGTCGAACTGAGCGACATCCCGATCGAGGCCCGCCCGCGGGCGCTCGCCCTGGCGGTCGCGGAGTTGGTGCACTCTGCGACGGTTCCACCGCCGGTTGCGGCGCCGCCCCTGACCGCGGCAGCGCCCCCAGACGCGTCTCTCGCCGGACCGGGTGATTCCGGCGGGGCACCTCGGCCGCGCGTCCCCTGGATCTTTCTCTCTGGAATCATCGAGATCGAAGCTCACCCGGGACACAACATGACCTTGTGGGGCGTGCGACCGTCGGTGGCGGTGGCGCGCGGCCACTGGCAGGGGGCGCTCGAGGTCGATTTCATGTCCGGCGATCCCTCGATCACGCTTGGGGACGTCAGCACGCGGCTCTTGGCAGGCACGCTGGCGACGGGCCCGCGCTTCTCGCTGGGCCACCTGATCGTCGACCTGGCCGCCTGCGGCCGTTTTGGCTGGGCCTGGATGGCAGGGCACACCAGCGACGCGAACGCCGTCGCCAGCTCGGGATCGGCGCCGTTCACCAGCGCTGGCGGCCGGCTCGGGATCTTCCTTCCCACCGCCGCCCAGGTGAGCCACCTGCGCGCGCTCGTCGAAGTCGGCGCGATGATTCATGGGCTCGACGCCACCGTCAACGGAACCTCCGCGGCGGGCTTGACGGGCGGCTACGTTCTGTTCGGACTCGGCTTCGGCGAGAACAGATAGCGGCCCCCCAGTCGGCTCCCATAGGGGAGATCCCCAAAGTCGCGCCGGCGAATTGACCGGCGTTCCCCACGACGTACTTTGGCGCCATGCACGAGCTGGCCCTGATGGGGCGGGTGGTCGCGGTGGTGGAGTCGCGGGTGCGCTGCGGCGCCGACGTCACGATGGAGACGTTCGTCGACCCCTGCTCCTGCGGCAGTCGGGAGATCGACGTGGTGGGTGGGAAGGAACTGCGAATCGAGACGGTGGAGGTCCAATGAGCGCACGGATCTTGATTGCGGGAGTCGGTAACATTTTCCACGGCGACGAGGGATTCGGCGTCGAGGTCGCGCGACGGCTGGAAACCTATCCGCTCCCAGACGGCGTTACCGTCGCCGACGTGGGGATCCGTTCGCTTCACCTCGCCTACGCCATGCTGGAGCGCCCGGACCTGCTGCTGGTGATCGATGCCGTCCGGCGCGGCGGCGCGCCGGGAACGGTCTATCTCATGGACGTCACCGAGCTGGCGAGCGCCCCACCTCGCGATCTCCCCGAGACGCGCGGGATGAGCATCGCCACGGTGGTGACGGCGGCCTGGACCTTGGGCGGCAAGTCTCCTCCCATCCTGCTCGTCGGCTGCGAACCCGCGTTCGTCGGCGAGCGGATGGGATTGAGCCCGGTGGTCAAGGGCGCGGTCCCCAAAGCCGAGGATCTGATCCGCGGAACGATCGCCCGCTGGCTCGGGAGCGCGGTCGGTCAGCCGAGGCTGATGGAGGGGATCGCGAAGTCGTCCCAGGACGGCGTGTGGTTGCCGTCGCTCGACGGCTGATTCCACAGATAGAGCGCCGGGTAGGTGGTGACCTGGCCGTTGGCGTCGACCACCACGCCGGTGATGTAGAGCTGCGCGTTGGCCGAGCCGGTCCGCTTCGACGAAAAGGTCAGCCAATAGTAGGTCTTGCCGTTGGCGGTGACCGCCTGCGGTGACCACTTCGGCCAGTCGTTGGTGAGACCGGGGCTGGCCGTCGCCGTCTGGCAGGTGGCTGCATCGTTGGCATGCAGGCGGATTGCGCCACCGCCGACACCGCCGTTGAACGGCACCAGGTAGACCTCGGCGTGGGGATTGCTGTACGCCGACTCGGAGCCTGGCACCCGGCTGAACGCCACGAAGGCGTCGTCGGGCGACAACGCCGGGTAGTACTCGGTGAAGTTGGCGTCGGACGCGCCAGGCAACGGCCTGGCGGCGCCACCGGCGCCGTTCTGGTACGCGACTGCGAACAGATCGGCCGGGCCGCCGGCGAGCCGACCGTCGGTGATCGCCGAGGCAGAAACGTAGACGACGTTCTTTCCATCGTGGCTGAAGGATGGTTCGGTCGCCTTGTTGGTGTCGCCGGTGCGCGCGAGCGTCCCGCTGGCGCTCCCGTCGACCTCGACCCAGTGCAACGTCCCCGTGTCGCTGAGGAGGGCGACGCGATCGCCATCGCTCCAGTGCGACCTCGAATAGGCGGGGATGCCGTGCAGGGCCTGCATCGTCGCCAGCGCGGTCGGCGTCGCGTAGGACGGCGTCACCCCCACCGCGCCGGAGGTCACGTTGGCCAGCTGGTTGGAGTAGTTGTTCGGGCCCATGGTGAACCCGACCGAGTTTCCGTCGGGTGTCGCCGCGTGACAGCCGATGCAGGTGTCGTTCGACGCGCGCGTCTGTACCTGGCTGGGGACCAGCACATTTTCCACCGATTCTTCACCGATGCCGAACCCCTTCAGCGATCCGACTTTCGTCCCCTGGTCGTCGGCCAGCGCCCAGTAGACGATCTTCCCGGGCGCCTCGACCGGCGCGATCACGAAGCTGGAGATCGCGGGCGCCGAGGGGGCGAGCTGGACCGTTCCGCCGCTGCCGACGGTCAGGGCGCGCATGGTCACGGTGATCGTTCGATCGGTCACCGACCCGCGCAGTCCGTCCCAGGTCTTGGAGTCGAGCGCGTAACTCGGGCTGGCGGTGAAGATGCGGAGCGTGTGGGCGAAGCCGGCCACCGAGAGCTCGATCTCGAACAGGTTCTCGCCGGCCGTGGCGCTGAGCTCGAAGCGCGGCCGCAGCCAATTGCGCGGCATCAACGTCCCGGCGACGGGCGCGGTGACGCAGGGGGCGCCGTCGCTGCGCGGGCTGCTGCCGTCGAACAGCGCGGCCGCGTTGGGCGGCGCCGACGGGTCGACGAGCGGGGTGGCCGGGAAGTCGGCGAAGGTCGGCGCGGGTGCACCGGCGTCGGCGCTGGGGCTTCCGGTCGCGCCCCCCGCGGTTGCGCCAGGGGCGCCCCGCCCCGCCGTGCCACCGAACCCGGTCGAGGTTCCGGCATCGCCGCCGCCGGTGCCGGGGCCCTGGGAGACCGAGCGGGATCCGGCGGAGAAGCCGCACCCGACGGTCAGCAGGCCGATCGGCAACCAAGAGACTCTTCGCACGCGGGATCGCATGTCGGATCTACGGCCGCCGCGCGGAGACAGACGTACGCGAACGGAGGCGGCCTAGGCGACCGCGCGAACCAGAGCCACGGAACCCGCTTCCGGCAGACGGCGGTCTCGCAACGCACGCTCGACGTCGCCACGCGAAACCGCGCCGACGAGAAACACGCCGGCCACCACCGGCAGCGCATCGGTCCCGGACCGAATGAAGAGATCGCGGGCGCGCGTCGCCAGCGTCGTCAGGTGCAGGCAGAGATCGATCGGCCTCATCGTGGCCGCGACGGGGGCGTCGTCGGGCGTGCCGGCCAGCGCCTGTTCGTCGAGGGTGCCCACCAGCTGGCCGTCTCGCTCGACGAAGAGCCGCCCGGTGCGCTTGAGCGCGGCGACCTTGCGGGCAGCTGACATCGCCAGGTGCGCGGCGATGACCGGAACGGCGCGGATCGGCAGATCGCCGACCCGGGGAACGCGAGAGTTGTCCATTGTCGATGCCAGTTGCCTTACAACCCGCGTGCCATCGGCCAGGCCCCGCCAATTCCCGGGTGTTTGGCCGGAAGATGTTCCCCCCACTAAGAAATTCTCGTAACGTCGCCTGGTCGAGCTGTTACGAAAATCGGAATCGCGACAGGTGCCCGCGTTCGCTCTCGTGGGCGCCGCGGTGCTGGTCTGGGCGGCGGTGGGGTGCGCGCCGGCCGAAAACCGGACGGATGGCCGAGCTCTGGCACGGATCGCGGCGCGCGGTGAGCTGCTCTGGGGCGCCGACGAGCAGGGGGGCGAGCCGTATGCCTACGAGGATCCGGCGCGGGGCGGCGCCCTCACCGGCTTCGAGGTCGACCTGGCGGAAGCGCTGGCGCGATCGCTCGGGGTTCGGGCGCGGATGGTCCAGAACGACTGGCCGACCTTGATCCCGTCGCTCGAGCGGGGCACGTTCGACGTCGCCCTCAACGGCATCGAGGTGACGACGGCGCGCGCCGCGCGCGTCAGCTTCACGCGCCCGTACTACATCTTTGCTGAGCGGCTGGTCGCCCGCCGTGGCGACGGGCGACTGCGCGAACTTTTCTCGCTGCGCGGGCTTGCCTCCCTGCGCGGCCTGCGGGTCGGAACGCTGGCCAACACGCAGGCCTGGGATCTGCTGCGCGAGACGGGCGCCATCCCCGTCCCCTACGAAGGGGTCGACGAGCAGTTCGTGGATCTCGAGCACGGACGGACGGACGCCGTGCTGCTCGACGACATCATCGTCGCCCGCTACCTCGGACGACATCCGACGCTGGCCGCCGTCGCCGACGTCGCCGAGGGGCGCTACGCGATCGCGCTGCGCCCGGCCGACGCCGAGCTGCGCGCCGCGCTCGACCGCGCGCTCGGCGAGATGATTGTTTCGGGCGCCTGGCAAAAGACGCTGGCCCGCTGGGGGCTCGACGGCGAGCGCGAGCAGGCGCTGGCCGCTCTCGGCGGCCCGAGTCCGCCCGTTGGCGCCGGCGCGACTGGCGCCGCGGCGCCTCTTCCGCTCACGCTCTCGCAGATCCTGTTGTTCGCCGAGGGGGCGCTGGTAACGTTGCTGATCTCGTTGGCGGCGATGGCCCTGGCCGCGCCCCTCGGTCTGGCGCTGGCGCTGGCCCGCCTCGAGAGTCCCCGGCTCGCCCCGCTGGCGACGATCTACGTCGAGCTCGTGCGCGGAACGCCGGTGCTCCTGCAGCTCTATCTCCTCTACTACGGCCTGGCGGGGCTGCTGCCGCTCGGACCCTGGACCGCCGCCATCGTCGGCCTCGGGCTCAACTACGCGGCGTACGAATCGGAGATCTACCGCGCCGCGATCGCCTCGGTACCGCGCGCGCAGTGGGAGGCGGCGCTGGCGATCGGTGCGCCCCGCCCGGTGGCGTTCCGCCAGATCATTCTGCCGCAGGCCCTGCGCCTGGCCGTCCCCGGCGTGACCAACGACTTCATCTCGCTGCTCAAGGACAGCTCGCTGGTCTCGGTCCTCACCGTCGTCGAGCTGACCAAGCGCATGACGATCACCGCCGTCGACAACCGCGGCTGGATCGTCCCCGGCGCGCTCTGCGCCGCCCTCTACTTCGCGCTCGGCTATCCGTTCACGCGTCTCGCCCGCCGCCTCGAACGCCGGCTCGGCACCCACGCCGAGGCCTGACTCTCCCTGTCACAGAGCTGACACGGAGTTGGCAGCTCGCGCTTGGTGGCCAGGATCTAAGCTCACGCACGATGCGCATGCGTCAAGGCCAGGGTGCGGCGTCGCCGACGCTTCTCTGGCTGTTTGTAACCGCGTCGTCTTTGGGAGTCGGCGGATGTCTGAGGGGCGATCTCCCGTCGGTGGTCAGCCGGAGCTCCGCCGACGCCGCCTCCCAATCGCCCCCTCCGATCCAATCCTTTGTCGGCGACGGTTCGCAAACGCTGCAGGTCGCCGATGCGTCGCAACCCCCGCTTGCGGAGACCGGGCTGATTGCGCTCACGATTGGCCTGCCGATCGACACGGCGACCGGTCAGGTCGTGAGGCTCGGTTCGCTGACCGTCCGGCTCCGGTCCGACGGGCAGACTCCCAGATCGTTGACTTTGGAGCTCAATCGTCCCTCGGGGCAGATCAATCTGACCCTGTACGACATCCCGGCCGGAGGGCCTTACACGCTCGACGTCTCTGCAACGCCAAGCGAGGGCCTGTCCTGCGCGGGGTCGAGCCCGCCGTTCTTCGTAGGCGCCCTGCAGACTGTTCGCGTGCTGGAGTCGCTCATCTGCGGCGTCGACGCGGGCCTCACCTCGACGCTCTACCCCGGTCCGTAGCTCTAACGCCAGTCGTGCGAGGAGAAACTCAGAGAACGAAGTTGACCAGCAGCTTCTCTTCGCCGCGCAGGAGCTCCGTTGGGAACTTCCACTTCTTGAGATGGCTGGTGTAACAGTGGCGGACCTCCCGGGGCGCGCCATCGGCGCCCAGGATCTGCACCAGCTCGACGGCGCCGTTCGCCCCAATCTCGAAGGCAGCGCCGAGCTCGAGCGGCGGGCCGCGGTCGGGATCGTCGAGACAGTCGCGCAGCTCGGGCGCCCGCTCGGCGGCGAAGGCGCGCAACGCCTTCGTGCGCTCCCCTTCTTCGAGGGGCTTCCCGGCGGGGAGCGGCATCAGCGCCGCGGGTGCCGCGTGCCCGCCCTTGCCGTGCCGCGCGAGGCGCGAGGCGCCGGTGGATCCGCCGCCCCCGGCCGTGGCGGGCGGCGCGACGCACGCGACGGCGGGCGGACAGACGGGCGGCGGTGTTGCGACCGGTGGGACAGCGCGCCCCCGCAACGCCAGGAGGTAGCCGGCGCCACCGCCGGTGGCGAGCAGCAGGATCGCCACCGCCGCCAGCGCCGACCCGCGCGCTCGGCCGCCGCCGCTCGGGCGCCGCCTGTCACCGCCTGAGCGGCGCAACCAGGCGGGGAGATCGGCCGCGGGGGGCGTTGGCGTCGGCATGGCGTCGGGCTTCGAGCGCTCAGTGACTGGTCGCCAAGGCGGCCACGCTGCTGCCAAGCTTTTGGATGGCGGCCGTGGGCATCGTCCCGATCAGCTGGCAAAAGTCCCCGCTCTGGCCGGTCCCCGGGTTGGCGGCGTTGAGCGCTGCCATGAGCGGCGTGAAGTACACGTTTTGCGACGGGCCGATCACGTCGAACAAGTTGAGCGGAAATCCCGTCACGGCTTTGCACTTGGTCTGGAAGTCGGCCTCGCTCTGCCCCTCGGCGGTGGCGATCGCCACCTGGACCACCCGGGAGGGCGGAATGCTGCCGCTGGCGAACGAGAGCCAGGTGACGCCACCGTTGCCATCGGTGTCGAGGAAGATGTCCGTCGGCGATCGGCCGTTAACGTTGCAGGCATCGCTCGGCAGTGCGCACCGCCGCGGGAGCGGCTGCAAGTAGACGACGATGAAGAGGTCGCGCGGGCTGTCGAAGAAGGCGCTGCGATCGATCCCGCCCTGGTCGGACGGCAGCGCGGCCGAGTTGAGCCCCTGCCCGAAGCCGATCAAGTTCTGTGCCTCGCAGGACTGGTTGTCGCCGTCGAAGTTTCCCGACGAGGCCAAGAGCAGCAACGCCGGCTGGATGTCGGCGTCGTCGATGTTCCCCAGCGTCGGCGCGATGAGCGGCAGCAAGCTCTGGTAGTCCTTCACGCCGACGTTTGCCTCCGCGGCCAGAAGGCCGAGCAGCGCGAGCGAAGAGGGGGCCGACGATGCGTTGGCCGCCGAACGACCGAGCAGGAGCCGGGGACCGTACTGGTCGCCGTAGGTCGGTATGAGCCCCATGTTCGCAATCGAGAGCCCCCTCGATCCGAGATAGCTCAAAAAGCCAGTCATGATCGTCGCGTACTGGCCGGAGAGGTTCGCCGACGAGCGCGCAAGGTTGGCGACGAAGAGGACGCTCGCCTCCAGCGGAGCTGGCTGCGGCAACGCGTCGGGACGAACGGGGAAAGGAACCGGGACGATCTTCGTCTTGGTCATCCCGCCGTCGGGGCTGGCGGGTGTGATGATCGTGCAACCGGCCGCCGCCGAAAGCGACGCCAACGACAGAACCAACAGGAACAATCGGGTCTTCATAGTGCCACCATCTTTCCCTTGTCCTTCGTTCCAGTCTTCGAACTTTCTACCTCGGGCGCCTGCAGGCCGCGGGCGCGCAGCGTCTGTCGCAACGCCGCGAAGAGCGCGCGGCGGGCCTCGGCGGTCTCGCGCGGCGTCGGCGCGACGACCAGCGAGAGATCCTCCTCCAGCGCCGCGGCCACCGTCCGCGGGAGCGTCGCCAAGGTGCGGTTGGCGACCGACGCCGAGGCGGTGCGCAGGAAGCGGGCCAGGAGCTCCGTGGGGACCCCCACCACCGCAGCGCCCAGCACCTCCTCGGAGACCAGCTCGAACGACTGCTCGGTGATGAGCGCGGCCTCGACAGCCCGCGCCTTGGCCGGATCGGCGCGGCGCATGGCGTCCAGGATCTCGGCCTGCTCGTCCATCGGCCGCTCCTCGACCAGCTCAACCGCCAGATCGATGTCGCCGGTCTGGCCCGAGTCGAGGTGGGCCTGCTCGATGGCCCGCGCCCGCAAGGTCGCCGCCACGTCGAGCAGGTGCTCCTTCGACAGCGACTTCGGCGAGGCGATGGCCGCCGCCAGCGCGGCGCGCTCACCGGTGGAGCGCGTCTCGAGGTAGGTCGAGCGCAGGTGCGCCGGGGCGTAGCGCAGCGCCGCCGCCCGGACGCTGGGTGGCTCGGGATCGAGCACCGCGGCCAGCCGCGCCGGCGACACCCCGAGCAGGAAGGCGAACTCCTGCTCGACCGGATCGTCGGCGCCGACCATCCGGTGTTTGAGGATGCGCCGATGGAGCTGGTCGACGATCTCGCGCGTGTCCGACCGGGGCCGTCCGTCGACGAGCAGCGCCGCCGCCTCGCGCAGCGCCGAAGCGCAGGCCGGATCGCCGCGCAGATCCTCGACGACGCCGGGGCCGATCAGCTCGACCGCGACGGCGACCTTCTCGATCTGGTTTTCGCGCAGCAGCTCTCCCATCACGCGGCGGGCGAGCACGCGATCTTCACGCAGCGCGCGCCGGACCTCGGGGAGATGATCGACCGCCGCGGGCTGCGCGGCGCCGCCGGACGTTTCGCTGCGCCGATCGGGTGCGGACCCTTGCTGGATGTGGCGCCTGGCGCGTCGATCGGCGAGCGCGCTCAGCAGGGCGAAGCCGAGCGCACCGATCAGCAGACCCAGAACACCGAGCGCGACGGCCACGATCCAGGGGATTCCGTGCGACGTGTTGTCGCCGGCGGGCGCCGGCTGCGGCGGCGCGGCGACAGGATACGGCTGCGGCGTGGGCTGCTCGCGCTCACGCTGCGGCGCCGGTTGCGGCGGCGGATAGCCGTAGGGGGAGAGCTCGCGCTGTTGCGGCTGAGGCCGCGGTGTCGGAAAGGCGATGACGCTCTCGGTGATCTCGACCGGCACGTCGAGCATGTCGAGCTTGCTCTTGAGGAGGTTCTTGAGGTCCTTGCGAAACTGCGCGGGGAGCTTCGAATCGAGCGTTATCGCCACCTCCACCCGCTCCGCCACGAACTCGGTCCCGGGCGTCAGCTCCTCGAAACCGGGCGCCGCGCCTGCCGGCAGCGCCGTGGGGCGATTGACCCGCACGTCGACGAACTTGAGCTCGGCCTGACCAGGCGCCATCTCCTCGAGCACCGGGGCGATGCGCCGAGTAACCTGATCGCGCACGTTCGCCTCGAGCAGCTGGGCGTCGTTGCCGAACGGTGGCCGGCGCTCCGCCTGCGCCGAGCCCACCGCCAACAGCGTCACGAGCGCTGCGGCGGCCGCCCCCATCCCGATTCTCATATTATTGATGCGCTTCATGAAACCACTCCCAGCTAGTGGACCCTAATCACGACCCTGCGATTTTCGGTGCGGGCACGCACCTGCGCGGTGGCGTCGCCCTGGACAGGCGTGGCCGGTCGCGTGTCGGCGTATCCCTGAGCGGAAAGTCGCTGCGGGCTGACCCCTGCCGCGGTGAAGGCCTTGAGCACGTTGATCGCCCGCGCCGACGACAACTCCCAGTTCGAGTCGAACCGACCGGTGTGGATCGGGACATCGTCGGTGTGCCCCTCGACCGCGATCTGGTAGCGGTTGTCGATGGTGGGGAGCAGCTTCCCCACCCGATCGATCGCGGCGTGCCCGGTCGGCGTGATGTCGGCCTGACCGCTGTCGAACAGCAGCGCGTTCTTCAGCTCCATGCGGAGCCCCTCGTCGTCGACGACGGTCTTCACCTGCTGGGTCAACCCCTGCGCCGCGATCACCGCGTCGATCTTCTCCTTCAGCACGTCGAGCGACGGCGGAGGCGCCTGATGGGAGATCGCCGCGGAGACCATCTCGAACTTGCGCAGATTCACCTTCGACATCGCCAGCGCCAGGATCAGAAAGGCGAGCAGAAGGCTGACGACGTCGACGTAGGGGATGAGCCAGGAGGTGTCGTCCTCCTCGCCGTAGGCGAGCAGATCGTTGGGATCGGGGCTGCGACTGGGGCTCCCCTTGGCGGAGCCCTTGGCGCCCGCGCCTCCGCTGGCGCCGGTCTCGAGGCCGATCACGCGGCCTCCGCGGCCGAGGGGGGAGCTCCGCCCGATCCGGACAAGAGGCGCAGGTCGTAGAGCGACCGCCCCTCGGCGATGCTGGTGAGCCCGCGCTCGAGCAGGCGGGCCGACACCGACAGGTTGCGCCCGTAGTTCTCGATCCGCTTGGCGAACGGCGACCAGATGGCGTAGGCCAGGATGAGGCCGTAGAACGTCGCCAGCTGCGCCACCGCCATGGCCGGGCCGAGCTGCTCGAAGTTCTTCAGGTTGATGAGCATGTTCACCAGCCCGACGATGGTCCCCATCAGGCCGACCGCCGGCGTGGTGCGGGCGAGAAAGCGGAACACCTCCTCCGCCTCTTTGACCTGCGCGAGACGCGCGTACGACAGCGTCAGCACCGTTTCGCGCGCGTCGGCGCCGCCGCCCGGTTGAAGCAGCAGCGGACCGACCTCGCGCAGCAGCGGATCCTCGGCGTCGGCGAGCACCTTGGAGGCCTCGACCGTTCGGCCCTGCTTGAGCTCGCGCCCGAACCGATAGAGATCGGCGATCATGCGCGACTCCGCCCGCCGCGCGTGGTAGCGCAGCGCCTGGGCCAGGGTGACGACGCCGCGCCAGATCTCGCGCACGTCATGCCCCACCAGCAGGATCGACGGCGGCGCGCCCAGGAGGAGAATGAGCGCCGCGGGGTGAAAGAAGCCGGTGAACCCGTTCGGCATGTGGCTGCGCGTGGCGACCAGCGTCGCCCACAACCCCGCGAGCCCGATGATGATGTGCATCTTCGCTTTCTACTTTCCGAGGCGCTGAAGCGCCTCCAGCACCGCGAGGTTGAACGGGTTCAGCCGCAGGGCTTCCTGCCAGGCTTCCCGCGCGAGGTTCTTGTTGCCGAGGCGCTCGTAGAGGGATCCCTTCATCGAAAGGATGTGCTCATCGTCGGGGTACTGCTTCTCGAGATCGACCAGCTCCACGAGGCCGAGCTCGTAGTGGCGCGTGCGGTAGAGATCCTTCACACGCGCCAGCGTCAGCAGGTAGCTCGCCTTTGCGACGGGCGGCGTCCCGCTGGCCACCTTGTCGGACGGGCGAGCAACCTTCTTATTGCCGTCGCGGTCGGTCGGGTGGGCCGACCCCTCGTCGACCGAGTCATCTGAGCCCGGATTGTCGGTCTTGGCACGCTCGGCGGCCGCCTGGTTCTCGGCCATGATCTCGCGATCGGCGGCGGTCGCCGTGGCCATGTCGATGGACATGGGCGCCGCCGGCTTCCCGCTGAGCGGCACCTTCACCTCGTAGGCGGTCGCGATCTCCGGGAGCTGAATCTCCCAGTCGCGCACCCCGTCGGTCATCCGCACCACGTAGCGGCTCCGGCCCGACTCGCCCGAGGCGGTGTACGGCGACCCGCGCAACAGATCGGGGGGCACCCGCACGTCGGCCGGCACGGCGCCGCCGCTCGCGCAGCTGGCGATCATCGCGAGCGCGACCGCGCCGTAGAGACAGTGGAGACCGGTCTTCGACATGTATTTCACCAATTGAGCACCACCCGGAGCCGGAACCCCAAGCCTCCCAGATCGTAGCTCGAATACGTGGTGGGGAAGACGTACATGAGCCCACCCTCGAAGGAGAGCCGGTACTTCAGATGCAAATCGAGGCCGCTCTCCAGGTAGAAGGTGTTCCCCTGATTGCCGGTGAACATTCCGCCCGCCTCGCCATAGGCCCAGAGCTCGGGCTTGTTCAGGTTGGGCGCCGACAGATCGTGCGAATAGTAGGCGCCGAGCAGGATCGAGTTGAGTGCCTGCGGCTGCTTGGTGGTGCTGGGCGGACCGGTGGTGAAGATCCCGGCGCTGATGCCGAACAGGCTCGACTGGTTCTCGCCGAACTTCTCGTGGAACCGCAGCGACACGTTGGCGCCGACGATGTTGCCGGTCGGCCCCTGATAACCCATCTGCAACATTCCGAGCGACGCCGCGTAGCCGTAGCTGGGGCGGCCGGCGATCTTCTGCTCCAGCTCGGCGGCCCGTTCGGCGCGCGTCGGGATGTGCTGCCCCGTGCGCAACAGCGCCGTCATCGTTCCGTCCGAGCGGTAGGCGTCGCTCCAGACCACGTTGCCGTCGGAGGCGCGGAACACGGTCGCCTCCATCCAGATGACGTTCTGGTCGGGGCTGAAGGTGAAGTCGAGGTCCATGAAGGTCTTGATGCCGGTGGTCTCCCCCAGCCGCCGCAGGTCCTCCTGCTTGACCGCGCCGAGGGTGATGACCCAGCTGCCGTTCTCGACCCGCGACCGCAGCGCCTGGCACTCGGCGCAGAGATTGATCTTGACCGCCGTCGCGTTGATGAGGCGCGCGGTCAGCCGGGCCTCCAGCGTGTGCGCGAACTCGGGACGCAGGTTGGCCGACACCCGCACCAGGCGGATCGCCATCGGTGACAACAGATTGGGATCCTCGAGCGCGAGCTTCCGCGCGATCTCGTCGATGATGTCGTCGACCAGCTCGAAGAAGTCGATGTTGTCGCTGGAGCGCCGGATCAGCTCTTCCATCTGGCTCGGCGAGGCAGGCTTGGGCGGCGAAGGCGGCGGCTCGGCTGCCACGCGCGCGGCGCCGGTCGCCGTGCCCGAGACCGATGTCACCGGCGCCCGCGGCCGGACCGGCGCCGACGCCCGGACCGGTGCTGGCGTTGGCGCTGGCGCGTCGGGATCGTAAGCAGCGCGACGGCGCAGGGGGATCTCGCGGTCAACCCACTGAGGGACCTCGCCGTTCTGTATCGTTCCGGGCGCGGACGGCGCACCGCCACCGTTCGGTGCGGGCGCAGGATCGGCCGCCCAGGCTGCGCCGATATGGACGTTCAGGACCGCCAACCCGATCGCGGTCAGCCAGACGAGCCTGGCGTTTCTAGAACGCATAACCCACCTGGAAGCGGACGCCGTTCCGGTCGGCGCGGAGGCTGCTGCTGAGCGCCGCGTCCAGCTCCGGATTGGGCGTCTTCTTGTCGTCGTCCAAGCTCGCTCCCGTGTAAAACGTGTATTCAAACACGTATTCGATGCTCATCCGGAAGGACCGGAACCCGAACGCGAGTCCCGCGCCCGCGCAGAAACTGTTGGCGCGCCCAGATCCGGGGAGGTACCTGCCATCGGTGGAGCTGTAGAGCGCCAGGTGGGAGCTCATGAGAGAGAGGCCCCCATCGATGAACGGGGTGAAATCACGATCGAGCAAGTACCACCGGCCGCGCAGCCCATACGCCGTGCGCCCGCAGGCGGAGGTCGAGTTCTTGTACGAGTCCAGACAGGAGATGGGCCGCCATCCGAGCCAGACCCCCAGCTCGGCGTGGCGGAGAAAGTCCCAGGAGAAGCCGACGCCGTAGCTCGCGAGCCCGGTCCCGAAGAACCCCTCGAAGGCCAGCGGGCGGGTGACGCGCCAGGGTTGCGTGGCGTCGATCCATTGCTGAATGCGCGCCTCCCGCGTCAGCTCCTGGGTGGCGACCTGCTGGCTCCGATCGGCGGCCAAACGGTCCTGGAACCGTTCGAGGCGGCAGCTCCGACGCAGATTCTCCGCGGCCGGGGTGGTGTCGGCGATGTCGAGGGCGCGCGCCGCCTCGCAGGGATCCTCTGGACGCTGATCGACGAGCGACTGCGCGCGCGCGCCGGCAGCGCCGACGGCCTCGAGGACGACCGCAATCGGGAGGGCCAGCACCAACGCCCAGCGGGTCACGACCCGCCTCCCGTCCAGGCGATCCGGAAGCTGCCTGGCCAGCGTCGCAGCGACGAGGGGGTCGGATCGGCGCCGCGCCGGGGGACGAACACCAGCGGCCCGGTCTCCTCCAGCGCCGACGTCAGGTCGATGATCGGCGCGCGCACGTCATAGTTGCGGCCGATCAGGATCTCGCCGAGCAAGATCGGGCGCCGCGCCGACCCGACCGTCTCGGCGTAGGCCCGCGGCCCCGACCGGAGGTGGGCGCTGGCGGCGCGGTAGAGCGTGGTCAGCTCCTCGTCGACGGGGCCCCGACCCGCCTCATCGAGGTGCCGCTTGAGCGTCGCGACGAGCGTCCCCAGATCGGTCTGATCGTCGTTGTCGACCAGCGCCGGCAGCGCGTCGCGCGCCACGACCAAGAGGGCGCGCTGCCAGTCGACGGAGCGCTCAGCCCGCAGTTTGGACCGCCGACCATTCGCTTCCTCCGAGGCAATCATGCCGCCGTCGCCTGCGGTCGTCGTCGCTGTCGTTTTCGTCTTCGCGTTCGCTTTCGCCTTGGCGGTCGTGGGACGCGCGGCGGGCTCCTCCTGACCGGCGAGCAGCAGGAAGGTCCGCGCGAACTCGGCCCGCGCGCCGGCGCGGGCGGCCGCGACAGACTCGCGCGCCAGGTGCTGCAGCTTGCGCGCGGAGTCGGTGTCGTTGTCGTAGAGCCAGGCGAAGGTCGCCATCGCCGAGGCGTGCGCCCCGGCGCCGAGCGCCATCTCGGCGAACGCTTGGGCGCGGGAGAGCCGCTCGCGGGGCGGGCCGAGCGCCTCCAACACCTCCATCGTCTCCGACGAGACCGGCGACGCCTCCAGAGCGCGAAGGGCCATGTCCATCATGGCGCCGAGCGCCGGATCGGCGTCGACATCGGCGTGGCCGTGCCGGTGCAGCGCCTCGCGCGCCTCGGCCAACAGCTCGGCGCGGCGGCCGGCGCGCGCGTGCGCCTCGACCTGGCGAAAGGCGATGTAGCGGCCGATCGCGTCGTCGCCGTGAGGCGGCGCTCCCAGGATCGCCACGGCGTCGTCGGGGCGCTTGGCCGCCACCAGCCGATCGGCGAGCAGGAGCGCCAGCGAGCGACGGACCGAAGCCGGCAGATCGAGACGGAACGCCGCGCGCGATTTTTCCATCGCCAGATTGGGACTGACCGCCGGATCGCCGATCGCCGCCAGCGCATCAGTGAAGATCGCGTCGGACCGTTCGCGCAGCGCAAGCGCGTTGTCGCGCGCGCCGCCGGCCGCATCGAACCGAGCCAGCGCCGCGACTGCCGGGGCAGCGCGACCGTGCGCCATCTCCAACACCGCTGCCTGCAACAGCAGCGGCGCTGTCGCTGGATGCTCGGGCGGCAGCATTCCGGCAGTCCCCGCCACCAGCGCGATCTCCGCGTCGGCGGCCGGCGCCGTGCCGATCGAAGTCGCCGGCGAAGTCACCGGCGAAGTCACCGAATTGGCGAGGGGGCAACGGGTCACCAGCAGAGGGACCGCCACCTCGTCGTTCCAGTGCTCGCGCTCGATGGGCCAACTCACTTCTGTCGTCACCTCGGCCGCGGCGCCCGACCCGTTCGCCCGCCCGTCGGAGCGCGCGCTCGTCCGGGCCATCGTCCTCGCCGTCTTCGGAGGCTCGGGACGCGCGCGCGCGAGCCGCACCCGTTCGATCTGCACCAGTCGCCGCAGCTGCTCCCAGGGATCGCGCAGCGGCGGATCGCTGCTGTAAACGTGCGGAACGCGCGCCAGCGGTTCGCAGCGCAGGAGCGCGAGCATCTCCGACCAGAAGTCGAGCGCGCTGTCGGGTCTGCCGCGCTCTCGATCGGCGAGCGCGGTCAGCGCCACCTCTGCCGCCGCGAGATCGCCCCGCCAGACCGCCTCCCCTGCCTCGGTGAGCAACCCTTCGCGCGAGGTGGCCGCCGGCACCAGCGCTCCCACCCAGAGCGCGGGCGGCGCGGCCAGATGTCCCTTGGCGTGCCCCGCGCAGGCGGCGCCCGACGCGAACCCGACCGCAAGCACGAGCATCGAGGTCTTTGAGACCTTCGAGTCCTTGAAGACCTTGGAGACCTTGGAGATCACAGCGTCCCTCCGGCGCCGAGGGCCGGCAACGCGCCCCAGACACCGATGGTGGTTCCCGAGCGCGACTCGAAGTCGAGCGTGACGGCCGCGTCTACGCGGACGAAAAACCTCGGCGTGAGAAAAACGAGAAATCCGAGCCCGGCGTCGGTGGACGGACCGATCTCGCCGCCGTTGTCGTGGATCCCTCCATGGAGAAACGCCTGCGGCTCGAAATGGACCACACCGCCGAGACCGCCCACCATCAGCTTGCCGTAGCCGATCGAGT
>Ga0209890_10000068_pt1 | contig 47967 bp, 40 predicted proteins | sample OrgsoiDNA2013049_FD_185799 | JGI IMG/M metagenome (GOLD analysis project Ga0209890, IMG submission 185799) | Permafrost soil microbial communities from the Arctic, to analyse light accelerated degradation of dissolved organic matter (DOM) -... | ecosystem: Environmental > Terrestrial > Soil >... | reverse complement strand
GATCCCGGTATCGGGAATATCGAGCAGTTTGCCGGCCTGATGCTCCGAGAGAACGCCGGTGATGTGGTCATCCACGACAACGACTTCATCGACCTTGCCATGCCACTGCCTGGCAAACATGCCAATCGTGGCCGAGCCGCAACCGACCCGCATGCGCTCCTCGGCCACACCATTGACGATGGGCGGATGGCCGGCCTGCACCACCACGGTGGCGCCGCCGTCGATCGTCAATTCGACCGGCTTGCGGTTGCTCAGATCCATCAACGCGTCGCAGGTGACGCGGCCTTCTTTCTTGGAGCCGCCGGTCAGATGATGAACGCCGCCCAGCGACAGCATCTGCGAGCCGTATTCGCCCGTGGTGACGTGGCCGATCGCCTCGCCCTGCGCGCGAACCGTCGCCGTCTCCGGACCGAGATAGCGGTCGGTGTCGATCTTCACCTTGACGCCGCAATAACTGAAGATGCCTTCGGTCACCACGGTAACCATGTCGACGCCGTCGATCTCGGAAGCAACGATGAAGGGGGCCGGCTTGTAGTCGGGATAGGTGGTGCCCGCGCCGATGGCGGTGACAAACACGCTCGGCTCGTGAACGATCGTGCCGTCCCAATCGCCGCCGGCCTGGAACGGCACCAGCCGTCCGCCGTGGGATACCGTTCGCTCCAGCACGATATGAGGATCGACCCGCACCAACTCGCCGTTGTGATTGGCGTAGCGATCGCAGGCACCTGCCGCCCCCGGCTTGATGTAACACATCACCGGGCAGGCATCGCAGCGGATCTTGTCGTCGGTAGCCGTCGTCGTGTCAGTCAGCATCAACAAGCTCACAAGCCAGCGTCAAACTGTCGGATAAGCCAAATCGGTAACGGGTAACGGCGCATCGCATCGAAGTTCGGGCGGCGCCTCATAATAGCGTGTCTCCCGCCACCGGTCATTTTGTTCGTATACGAATGATGTTGCTCGCGCGGCGAAAACCTGTCAAGCGCCGATCGACCGCGAAAACGCCGCTGCCGAATAAACCCGCAGGTTGCCCGGCATCTCTGTTTATAAACCGGGCAACTGGTTTCGCTGCAGGGCGGTGCGCTTGCACGTTTGTATGCAAACGGTATCCTTGCCACCGTTTAACGCCATGAGCATTGGCCCTGAGACCATCCGCATGACGCAGACCGCGATCCGCCTGACAGTCAACGGCAGGGTCCACGACGTCAGCGCCGCCCCCGAGACCGCGCTGCTCTACGTGCTGCGCAACGATCTTGAATTGAACGGACCGAAATACGGCTGCGGGCTCGGCGAATGCGGCGCCTGCGCGGTGCTGATCGATGGCGTGGCGGCGCGTTCCTGCGTGATCCCGATTAGCGGCTGCATCGGGCGCGGAATTGTGACACTCGAAGGCCTTGGCTCGCGCGACCATCCCGATCCGGTGCAGGACGCTTTTATCCAGGAACAGGCCGCGCAATGCGGTTACTGCCTCAACGGCATGATCATGACCACCAAGGCGCTGCTGATGCGCAACCCTCGCCCTTCCGAGATCGAGGTACTCGAAGCGTTGCGGTATAATTTGTGCCGATGCGGCGCGCATATTGAAATCATGCGCGCGGCGATGCGGGCAGCGGGACATGTCGCGGAGGCGCAGGATTGATGGCGGCGCCGGAACCCCCGATCAATCCCGAACTCCGGCCCGGCTCCTTGGCCGTCGTTGGGGCCAGGTCGGGTGCGGAAGCCGGATTCGAAACTTTTGTAAAAATCACGGCCGACGGTTCGGTCACGGCCTTCAACGGGCATGTCGATCTCGGAACCGGCATTCGGACGGCGCTCGGACAAATCGTCGCCGAAGAACTCGACGTGTCCTTTGCGCGCGTCGTCGTCGTGCTCGGCGATACCTCACGGGTTCCCAACCAGGGCGCGACGATCGCCAGTGAAACCATCCAGATAACGGCAGTACCTTTACGCAGGGCGGCAGCCCAGGCGCGGCAATTCCTGATCGCGCGCGCCGCCGAACGATTAGAACTCGCCGTGAACGACCTCACGATCGAAGACGGCCTGATCCGCGGCCGGGATAATCGCAGCATCAGCTATGGCGAATTGATTGCGGGCGAGAACATTCGCCTGGAACTGGCTGATAATGTTGCGGTAAAGGCGGTCGATTCCTACACCATCGTCGGCCAGTCGGTGCCGCGCACCGACCTTCCGGCGAAAGCTACCGGGGAACTGGTTTACGTTCACGACGTGCGCGTGCCCGGCATGCTCCACGGCCGCGTGGTTCGTCCGCCCTATGCCGGCGTCGATGCCGGCGCGTTTGTCGGCACCAGCCTGGTCGCGGTCGATGAGGCCTCGGTGGCGGATATTCCGGGGCTGGTCGCCGTCGTCAGGATCGGCGATTTCGTCGGCGTCATCGCCGAGCGCGAGGAAAACGCGATCAAGGCGGCGGCACAGCTCAAAGTGCTTTGGAAGCCGACCCCGACGCTACCCGATTTAAAGGACATCGAGACCGCTCTGCGCGCCAATCCCTCGGCGCCGCGAACCCTGATCGACAAGGGCGACGTCGACGCCGCCATCGCCGCCGCCGCAAAGCCGATGCCGCGGACTTACATCTGGCCGTACCAGATGCACGGCTCGATCGGCCCGTCCTGCGCTGTCGCGGATTATCGGGACGGTCACATACGGGTCTGGTCCGGCACGCAAAATCCCCATGTCCTGCGTACCGACCTTGCGCTGCTCGTGCGACGCCCGGAAGGCGAAATCGATGTGATCCGGCTGGAAGCCGCCGGCTGCTATGGCCGCAATTGCGCCGATGACGTTTCAGCCGACGCGGTGCTGCTGTCGCGCGCGGCCGGCCGCCCGGTCCGGGTGCAACTGACCCGCGAGCAGGAGCATGCCTGGGAGCCAAAGGGCACCGCGCAACTGATGGACGTCAAGGGCGGACTAAACGCCGACGGCAGTGTCGCCGGTTACGATTTTGCCACCCGCTATCCGTCCAACGGCGCGCCGACCCTGGCGTTGCTGTTGACGGGCGCGATCAGGCCGGTGCCGGACGTGTTCGAGATGGGCGACCGCACCGCAATCCCGCCTTACGACTACGACGCGATGCGCGTGGTGGTGCACGACATGCCGCCGATCGTGCGCGCATCGTGGTTCCGAGGCGTCTCGGCGTTACCAAATACCTTTGCCCATGAATCCTATATCGACGAGCTTGCCACCGAAGCCGGCGTCGATCCGATCGAATACCGCCTGCGTTATCTCAGGGATCCCAGGGCGATCGATCTCGTCAACGCCGTCACCGAGCGCGCGGAGTGGGCCCCTCGCCCGGTCTGGAAGGAGCCGGTCGCCGAGGGTGACATCGTGCGCGGACGGGGTTTTGCCTATGCGCTTTATGTTCACAGCAAGTTTCCGGGTTTTGGCGCGGCGTGGTCGGCCTGGATTGCCGACGTCGCCGTCAACAAGGCGACCGGCGATGTCAGCGTGACCCGCGTGGTCGCCGGCCAGGATTCCGGCTTGATGATCAACCCGGACGGGGTCCGCCACCAGATCCATGGCAACGTCATCCAGTCGACCAGCCGCGCGCTGATGGAGGAGGTCTCGTTCGACCGTAACGCGGTGACGAGCCGCGAATGGGGCGCCTACCCGATCATCACCTTCCCGAATATTCCCAAGATCGACGTCTTGATGCTGCCGCGACAGGATCAACCGCCGCTCGGCGTCGGCGAATCCGCGTCGGTCCCGAGTGCTGCGGCGATTGCCAATGCGATCTTCGATGCGACCGGTGTGCGCTTTCGCGAATTGCCGTTCACGCCGGAGCGCATTCTGGCGGGCTTGCGGGGCGAGCATCATGCGGCGGCAAACACATTGCCGGGAACGCCGCCCAAGCCCGCTGCTTCGACCGACAGATGGCAAAATCCGTTGGTCAGGCGGCGCGGCGCGCTTGCAGGTGCGGCTGCGCTGGTTGCCGCGGTGGTCGGCGTCGCCGCGGCCGTGCTGCCATGGCGGTCGATTGCGCCGATCGCGCGGCCGGATGCGTCGGTGTTTTCGGCCGCAACCATTGCCCGCGGCCGGCAGCTTGCTGCGCTGGGCGACTGCGCGGTCTGCCACACCAACGCGAACGGCGTCGTCAATGCCGGCGGCCGGGCCATCGAGACGCCGTTCGGCACGATCTACAGCACCAACATCACGCCCGATGTCGAAACCGGGCTGGGCGCCTGGTCCTATCCCGCCTTCGAGCGCGCCATGCGCGAGGGCATCCATCGCGACGGCCGCCATCTCTATCCGGCGTTTCCCTATCCGCATTTCGCCAGGGCCACCGATGCCGATCTGCAGGCGCTCTACGCCTATCTGATGGCGCAGACGCCGGTACGTGCCGACGCTCCCAAGACCATGCTCGCGTTTCCGTTCAGCTGGCGTCCGTTGCTGGCGGGATGGAACGCGCTGTTTCATGGTACAGGCGTATTCGAAGCTGACCCTACGAAATCGGAAATTTGGAATCGCGGCGCCTATCTGGTCGAAGGCCTCGGCCATTGCGGCGCATGCCACTCCCCGCGCAATGCGCTCGGCGCCGAAAGGGCGAACGCCTATCTGGCCGGAGGCTTCGCCGAGGGCTGGGAAGCGCCACCGCTGACGTCGCTGTCGCACGCGCCGATCCCCTGGAGTGAGGACGAACTGTTCGCCTATTTACGAACAGGCGAATCCCGATTTCACGGTGTCGCGGCGGGCCCGATGACGCCGGTGGTGAAGGAACTCGCTGTTTTGCCCGATGAGGACATTCGCGCGATGGCGTTCTACCTCGGCTCATTCAATCAGAGCACAATCGGCAAACAGGACCAGGACGCACTGGCCGCCGAACTTGAAGCCTTGACCGGCAAAAAAGTCGTTTCCGCATCGGCACTTGGCGCGCGGCTCTACGAAGGCGCCTGCGCGGTCTGCCATGCGGTCGGGGGCGCGCCGCTTTTCGGCAGCCGGCCGTCGCTGGCGCTGAACAGCAATCTGCATAGCGCCGTACCGGACAATTTGATCCAGGTGATTTTGCACGGCATCGCATCGCCGGTGTCGAGCGATCTCGGCTACATGCCCGCCTTCAAGGACAGCATGACCGATGACCAGTTCATCGAGCTTGTGTCCTACCTGCGGCAGCAATTCGCTCCGGGTAAGCCGCCCTGGACCGGTGTGCAAGCGGCCATCAGCCGGGCCAGACAAGCCATGTCGCGCTGACCTGCCCGGCCTAAAAGCCACTGGTTGCAAGGCTTCCGGCAAGATAGAGTTCCAGCATGGCAGTCACAGACATTGCGTCCCGGACCTATAATCATGGCTGGCGGCTCGACCCGATCGTACGCAGCCTGCTCGATACCGATTTCTACAAGCTCTTGATGCTGCAGATGATCCGGGAATTCTATCCGGACACGCGCGCCACCTTTTCGGTCATCAATCGCAGCCGTCACGTCCGTCTCGCCGAGGTCATTGACGAAGAAGAGCTGCGCGCCCAGCTCGATCACGCCCGTACCATCCGGTTCAGCAAGAAGGAACTGATCTGGCTCGCCGGCAATACGTTCTACGGCAAGACCCAGATGTTTTCGCCTGATTTCATCAACTGGTTGGCGACGTTTCGGCTTCCCGAATATGACCTGCACAAGGTGGACGGCCAGTATGAATTGCACTTCCACGGGCCCTGGACGCACACCACCATGTGGGAGATTCCGGCGCTGACCATTCTCAATGAGCTGCGCTCGCGTCAGGTGATCAAGGGACAAGGCCGGTTTGCGCTCGATGTTCTCTATGCCCGCGCCAAGGCCAAGCTGTGGGCCAAAGTGGAGCGGCTGCGCAAACTTGAAGGCCTGCGTCTTTCCGATTTCGGGACGCGACGCCGTCACGGTTTCCTGTGGCAGCGCTGGTGCGTCGAGGCCGTCAAGGAAGGGCTGGGGCCGTCCTTCACCGGCACCTCCAATGTCCTGCTGGCGATGGACAACGATCTGGAAGCGATCGGCACCAATGCCCATGAATTGCCGATGGTGGCTGCGGCACTGGCCGACGATGACACGGAATTGCGCTGGGCGCCGTATCGTATTCTCGATCAATGGCGCCATACCTATGGCGGCAATCTTCTGATCGCCCTGCCCGACGCCTTCGGCACCAACTCATTCCTCAGAGATGCCCCCGAATGGGTAGCGGACTGGACCGGCTTTCGCCCCGACAGCGCGCCGCCGATCGCGGCCGGCGAGGAAATCATCAAATGGTGGAAGCAGAAGGGCCGCGATCCCAAGGAAAAGCTTCTGGTTTTCTCGGATGGCATGGACGTCGGATCGATCGAGGAGACCTACCGCCATTTCGCCGGGCGGGTCCGGATAAGTTTTGGCTGGGGCACCAACCTCACCAATGATTTCGTGGGCTGCGCGCCGGACGGTTCTACCAATCTCGATCCGATCTCGATCGTGTGCAAGGTGACGTCGGTCGACGGCAGACCCGCGGTAAAACTCTCGGACAATCCGGAAAAAGCCACCGGCAGTGCATCCGAGGTCGAGCGCTATCTGCGCGTATTCGGCAGCGCCGGCCGGGTGCGCACCGCGGTGCATGTGTGAACAATCGTCATGCCGCGGGGTATCCGTCCTGGCCAAGCCAGGCTCCCGCCTCCGTTCAATCGCCAAGGGTCTGGATTGAGGCTTCTTGAAACATGGCTCCCCGGCGCCAGGCTTCCGCGAACTCTTTTCGGGCGCGCGCGAGACGCGACATCACGGTGCCGATCGGCAATCCGGCAACGTCCGCAATCTGGCGGTAGGATAGTCCTTCCAGTTCGCGCAACACCAGCATTTCGCGCCGCGATCGCGGCAGGGTGTTGAGCACGTCACGTAACGCGTTCGATTCAGCTTTTCGCACCAGCGCAGTTTCCGGGGAGGCTTCACCCGATGGCGCATCGTCGATGGATTTGTCGTTGGATTCCCCGGAGCGATGCACATCGGCTTCCAGACGCGCTTTTCGTCGACGAGCGATCAGCCAGTCGTGATAGCAGTTGCGCACAATCGTAAAAACCCAGGCTCGCGCACTGCCTCCCCGGTACCCGTCATATCCTCGATAGGCTCGAAGAAACGCCTCTTGAACGATGTCCTGCGCTGCATCGACGTCTCGGCTGAGAAAGCGCGCAAAATTAAAGGCCGCGTCGAGATGTGGCATAATATCCTGCCGAAACCTTGCGCACCTTTCATTTACGGCAGTCGATCTGCTTTGCATGGTACTTCCAATCGGTCTGATACCGGGATTTTCGGCCTGGGCCGACCTGACCGATGCGCCGCCCGCGCGGCAACCGGCCATTGCAAACCTGCCCGGCGTGTGTGATTGGAAATACGGACCGCTTCAATGGACCATCGCTACTCTCTTGCTGGAAAATAAGTCCCCGAGAAACCTTAATAAGATCAAATAATTCGGGGAGGTTATCCCCCGGCAAGGGGCCGCTATCCAAACCGGTTTTGCCATGCGGCAAGTCAACGAATTTCCGGACGCTCGGGTTTGCCATGACGCAAGCCGCACAACCCTTTAGGCGCTTAAGGTTTGGGGTCTTCGAAGCCGATTTTCGAACCGGCGAACTCACAAAGCGTGGCAAGCGTGTCAGGTTGCAGGAGCAACCATTCCAGTTGCTGGCGATGCTGCTCGACCGACCTGGCGACCTGGTTACCCGGGAGGAATTGCACGGCAAGCTCTGGCCGCAGACCATCGTCGACTTCGATCACGGCCTCAACAAAGCCATCAGCAAGATTCGAGAAGCGCTGGGAGATTCGGCGGAAAATCCGCGCTTCATCGAAACTGTCGCTCGCCGCGGCTATCGGTTTCTTGCCGACGTCTCGGTCATCGAGCAGGAGACGCCGGAAACCGTGGCAGGCGATCTTGCCGCGCATCAGGACCCCGGTCCCCTCCGCCTCATCGATGCCGGCACATCGTCAAGACCGACGCATCACGCGCTCGCCTGGAAACTCCTGGGCTTCGGGCTGACCTTGTTGCTTGCGGGCTACCTCGTCTGGAATCGTTACCCGTGGAGGCAGGCCTTGCCTGCGATTCACTCTTTGGCAGTGCTGCCTCTGAAAAATCTTTCCGGCGACGCCTCGCAAGATTACTTCGCGGACGGCATGACCGACGAATTGATCACTCATCTGGGGCAGATCAACACCTTGCGCGTGATCTCCCGCACGTCAGCGATGACCTACAAGGGCGACCGCAAGCCCCTGGCCGAGATCGCCCGCGAACTGAACGTGGAAGCCGTGGTGGAAGGAAGCGTGTTGCGAGACGGCGACCGGGTTCGGATCATTGCGCAGTTGATTCAGGTGCCCGCTGACACTCACATATGGGCGCAGAGCTATGAAGGAGACCTTCGCGACACGTTAGCGCTGCAAAGCAATGTTGCCCGCTCGATTGCCGAACAAATCCGGGTCACCTTGCAACCGCAGGAACAGGCGGCGCTGGCGAAGTCGAAGGTGGTGAATCCGGAAGCTTACGAGGCCTACCTTAAGGGACGGTACTTCTGGAACAAGCGGACCGGCGAGGGCTTGAAGAAAGCCATCGAATATTTCAACCATGCGATCGAGATGGATTCAAACTACGCGGAGGCATATTCCGGCTTGGCCGACGCATATGCTTTGTCAGGCGACTGGGAATATGGCGTCCTTTCTCCACAAGTGGCTTTCCGCGAAGCCAAGACCGCTTCGACCAAGGCGCTGGCATTGGACGAAAACCTCGGCGAGGCCCACACCTCGCTCGCTTTTGCTTTGGATCTTTACGGCTGGGATTGGAAGACTTCCGAGACAGAACACAAGCTTGCGATCAAATTGAACCCCGGCTATGCGACGGCTCATCAATGGTATGCCTCGCATCTGATGGTGATGGGGCAGAATAGCGAGGCCATCTTCGAGTTGAGGAAAGCGAAAAGCCTCGATCCTCTTTCCTTGATCATCATCACAGACCTGGCGGACGTATTGTGTATCGCTCATCTCTATGACGAAGCAGTCCAGGAAAGCAGGAAAGCACTGGAGATAGACCCGAACTTTGCCGTCGCCCATTATGTACTGGGCCAGGCGTTCGAGCAAAAGCACATGCACGAGGAAGCCATCGCGGAATTTCAGCGGGCGATCGAAATTTCCGGGCACAGCGGAGTGTTCGACTCCGGCCTCGCCCACGCGCTGGCCATTTCGGGACGGCAGGAAGAGGCGACCAAAATAGCGAAGGACCTGGAGTCCAGGAATGATCGAAACCCTTCAGCCGAGGCCAACATCGCCTTGATCTATGTAGGACTCCGCGATCAGGACCGGGCCATGATTTGGTTGGACAAGGCTTATGACGCGCGATTCAATCCATCGATCCTGCTGCGACCGATCTTCGACCCGATTCGATCCGATCCCCGCTTCAAGAATCTATTGCGTCGCATCGGTCTTCCAAACTGACACTTTCTCGTCCGGCGATCTCTGCTCACACAGCCGGCACGCCCCCCGCCGCATACCTTCCAGGATGTTACAAGAAAGACACATGCACCAGGATTGCGTGTCTGTTCTTCATACGTTCGCAAGAGTTCATTATGGGCATCCGTCCCGCGCGGTAAGCTGATCCGAGACGATTACACCGCGCTTCCGCTCTAAAGGAGAGCCGACATGCCAGCTTATATCCAGCACCACGAAGTTGAGAGTGTCGCGATTTTTTGCCCCAGCTGCATAGGGTTTCTGCCTATGCATGTGAGGGACGTCGAGCCCCATTGGAGCATGGCGAAGATCGACTTCATCTATGAGTGCTCCGACTGCGGCAACGAAGTCAGGCAGACTGTAAGCAAGCCTGAACACCGGCACTGACGGCTCCGGTCCCCTGACGTCAAGCTTCGAGATTCTGCGTTCTAGTGGGTGGCCGTCTGGAAATCAGCACTGTCGAGGTTGCATTCTCTAAAGTGAAACGCAATCTCATCGAGCGCGCGCTGTTCCCACTCTTCCGCTTTGGCCAGCCAGAAAATTTTACGCTCGGAATCCATTAACGCCCGCTCGCGGCATATAAATTCCTGGTTGCGGATCTCGACGAGCCTGTTCATGAACTCCACTCCTGGGTGTGAAGCTAATTTACTCACCTATGATAGCAGAGTTGGCGCAAGAGTCTTGCAATTACTGCGGCGGCAACGCGCCTCTATGATATCGGCACGCATTGCGGTGCAACACACGGAACCGCGACGTCCTTCCGAAACCGCATCGAAAGGCGCCAAGGCAGTTAGCCCTTCTTGACCAGCGAACAGGCACTGTCCTTGAGGGAACGAAACGCCTCTTCGCCGGGAATCACGGCGCGAAGCTTGTAATAATCCCATTCGCCCTTGGATTCCGACGGCTTCTTGACCTCGTAAACGTACATGTCGTGCACCATGCGACCGTCTTCGCGGATGCGCCCGTTCTTGGCAAAGAAGTCGTTGATCGGCATCTCGCGCATTTTGGCCATCACGGCCTTCGCGTCGTCGGTTCCTGCCGCCTCGATAGCCCTGAGATAGTGCATGGTCGAGGAGTAATCGCCCGCATCGCCCATGTGAGGGGCGCGCTTCATCCGCTCGGAAAAACGTTTCGACCACGCGCGCGTCTCATCGTCGCGGTCCCAATAGAAGGCATCGGTAAGGATCAAGCCCTGCGCCGCTTCGAGCCCGAGGCTCTTGATGTCGGTGATCCAGACCAGAAGACCTGCGAGCGTCTGCCCACCCCGCTGGATGCCGAACTCCTGCGCCGCCTTCACGGCGTTGACGAAGACCGTTCCGGAGCCCGCCAACCCCACCACCTTGGCGTGCGACGCCTGCGCCTGCAGGAGAAAAGACGATTGATCCGATGTCTCGACCGGATACCGGGTCGATCCAAGCACCTCGCCGCCAAGCGACTTGATGACGGCCGCGGTGTCGGCTTCGAGCGCATGACCGAACGCATAGTCCGCCGTGAGAAAATACCAGCTCGTTCCGCCGGACTTCATCAGCGCGGTGCCGGTGCCTTTCGCCAGCGCATAGGTATCGTAGGCGTAGTGAATGCTGTTCGGGGTGCAGGCGTCTCCGGTCAGACGCGAAGCGCCGGACCCGTTGACGATCGCGATCCTGTCCTTGTCCTTTGCCAGCTGGGTTACGCCCAGGGCGATGGACGAGTTGATCAGGTTCGCGATCATGTCGACGTTTTCGACGTCGAACCATTTGCGCGCGATCCCCAAAGCGATGTCAGGTTTGTTCTGGTGATCGGCGACGACGAGTTCGATCGGCTTGCCCAGGACTTTGCCGCCAAAATCCTCGATCGCCATCCGCACGGCGGTGACCGCCCCTTCACCTGATTCATGCGAAAACTGTCCGGACATATCGGTCAGCACGCCGATTTTCACCACGTTGTCCGAGATGCCGTCAGCCTGGACAGCTGCCGATCCCATGCCCATGATTGCGGCCAGCGTGACAGCCAGCGCGGCTCGACCAACCGTTAGCATCATCGCCTATCCTCTTACCGCCCATCCCCACCACATGCATAACTAGACTGCCTTTTTTTCGCAAGTAAATTCGTTTGGTGTAGGATGGTTGCATTGGTGTAGGCACTTGATGCCGCGAAGGGTGATGGCATGACAACTTACGCACCATGCGATTCCGAAGGCCGGATACAATTGTAATGGCGCGTCCGGCAACAGCCAAGGTAGCTCCAGGACGCGCGCCAGCCCCGACCGTCATGCCGCAACGAGCGGCGGACGCAGGTCCTGTCCGTGGCGAGCGAAACTGCTCCGTGGCGCGGATGCTGGATATTGTTTCGGATGCATGGGCATTTCTCATTATTCGCGAAGCCTTTTTCGGCACCACGACGTTCGAAGCATTCCGCTCCGCCCTCGAGATTCCACGCGCTACCCTGACGGACCGTTTGAGAAAGCTGACGCGGCTCGAGATTTTCCGGCAGGTCGCGACACATGTCGGACATCGCAAGGAATACCGGCTCACAAAAATGGGCTTTGATCTCTATCCAAGCTTCATCGCGCTGATGCAGTTTGGCGACCGGTGGCTCTCCGTCAGCAAACGTCCTCCGCTCGTCCTTGTGCATCGGTCTTGCGGCTGCGAGAGCCGCCCGATTGTCGCCTGTTCCGAATGCTCATCCGAACTCGAAGCAAGGGCGGTTACGTACCGGGACGGACCCGGTGCCGGCCGCAAACCTGCAAAGCCGGGGCGGAACACCCGACGCGTGTCTGACGGCAGCCGATTCATGATGGGCCGGCCGAGTTCGGTTTCGCGCGCGCTCCAGATCATTGGAGACAAATGGAGCTTCATGGTGGTTCGCGAGGCTTTTTTCGGGAACCGCCGTTACGACAAAATCCAGTCGGAATTGGGCATCGCTCCCAACATCCTCACCGACCGGCTGTCGCGCCTTGTTGCCCAGGGGATCTTTCACCGGCTCCTCTATCAGCGTGCGCCCGAGCGCTACGAATATCTGCTGACTGACATGGGCCGGGATCTCTACGGGCCACTCGTCGCCATGCTGGCCTGGGGAGACCGCTGGCACTCAAAAGGAAAACCGCCGCTGCTGTTGCACCACAGCAAATGCGGGCATGACTTTCATGCTTCGGTGATCTGCGACAAGTGCCACAAGCCGATCATCGCCGCCGACATGCAATACAGGTTGAACTACGATCCCGAAGCCTACGGCGCACTGGGACCAAGATCGATTACGTAGCGTCATCCCGGATCGATGCGAGTCACTCCTCATCGTGAGGAGGCGCTCTTGCGCCGTCTCGAACCATGGAGAAAACGTATAATTCCATCCTTCGAGACGCGGCGAAGGCGCCGCTCCTCAGGATGAGGAAAGCCACCACTCAACTCCCTTTCAGCGCTTCCACCAGCTTGAACCGCATGATCTTGCCGGATCCGGTGCGCGGAATTTCCGAAACAATATGGGTCGCTTCGGGAATTTTGTAGGAAGACAGACTGTTGCGGCAGTGCGTGAGCAGCGCTTCCTCGTCAAGCCGTCCCTGCGCGGCGACGACGAACAGATAAGGCACTTCGCCCAGCGTCGCGTGCGGCACGCCGACCACCGCGCAGTCGACGACCTCGGCATAGAGCAGCGCGACCTCCTCGATTTCGGCCGGCGCGATGTTTTGTCCGCCCCTGATGATCAGTTCCTTGATGCGTCCGGTGATGGTGAGATAGCCGTTCGAATCGGACTTCGCGAGATCGCCGGTGTGATACCAGCCTTTTCGCAACGCCGATGCCGTTTCGGCAGGTTTGTTATGGTAGCCGTGCATCAGGTTGGGACCGCAGACAATCAATTCGCCTTCGGAACCGACCGGCACGTCCTCCAGCGTCACCGGATCGACAATTCTGGTCGCCAGACCCGGCACCGGAAGACCGCACGACCCCATGGGACGAGCTCCACTGGTCCAGTTCATGGTGACCATCGTCGAGGTTTCGGTGATGCCATAGCCGTCGACCAGCGGTGCCCCGAAACGCTCCTCGAATGACCGGTTCAATGCAGCGGGCATGATCGCGCCGGCAGAAATGCATAGTCGGACGTCTCCGAGCCGATCGACACCGAATTCCTGGGCGCGCTGCAACAGATAGTGAAACATCGTCGGCACGCCCGGAAAAACCGAATATTTTCCGGTCTGCAACAACTCCAGGACCTTGTCCGGAGAAAACCGTTCCAGGATGTGCTCGCTGGCCCCGACCGCCAGCACGCCGAGCACCGAAAGATTCAAAGCATAGGAATGGAACAGAGGAAGCGTCGACAGCACAACGTCCTTGTCATTCAGCTTGCAGATCGGCGCCCAGCACGCAGCCACAATCCACATCAAGCCGCGGACCGACAAAAGGACGCCCTTGGCCCGGCCGGTTGTGCCGGACGTATAGATGATGAACGACGGGCGATCGATGTCATCAGGATCCGGAGCGAGTTCCGCGTTGCCCCGCGCCAATTCGTCCAGGCACGGACCGGCTTCCCCGGCGCCGGCGCCCGCGAACAGCAGCGAGACCGGACCATTCAAACCTGCTGCCAGTCTGCCGGCGAGTTCCCTGCGGGCCGGTGTCGTTATCACCGTGCCGCAACCGGCATCGGACAGTCGGTACGCGATCTCCGCTTCGGCGGCGTCATAGCTGATCGGCACGATGACCGCGCCGGCTCGCAAACCGGCGAAGCAGGCTTCGATCCAGTCTACTCCGTTCGGAAGATAGATCGCGATACGATCGCCTTCCCGCACGCCATTGCTTGAAAAGCCGGCGGCGATCGACGCCGTACGGCTTGCGAGTTGCGAATAGGTGATCGATCTTACGGCGTCCCAGTAAGCGACCTTGTCGGGCCGCTCCCGTCGATGCCGTTCAAGCAGTTCCGATACCGGCGCGATCAACTCCGTATGCAACATTGTTTTCCTCCGCCCATCACACCATGCTGAAACCGCCGCTGATGCTGATCACCTGGCCAGTGATCCAGCTACCGGCATCAGACGCAAGAAGGGCAACCATCGGAGCCACGTCCGAGGGCTGGCCGAGACGGCGGATCGGATACGCCTTGACCAGCTTGTCGTAATTCGCATCCACCCAGGTTCGGTCATGTGCGGATTCGATCAGGCCGAGCGCGATCGAATTGGCCGTCGTGCCCGTTCGTCCCATTTCCCGGGCCAGCGATTTCATCAGCGCAATGGTGCCGGCGCGCGCCGCCGCTGCGATCGCAAGGCCGGATTCGCCGACCCGGGACGAGTCTCCCATGATCGAAATAATTCGGCCGCGGCCGGATGCCTCCAGCAGGGGGGCGGCCGCGTGGCAGCAGTGGATCGCTCCATAGAGGCAGGTATCGATCTGCTTGTGCCAGTCTTCCGGCGTGGTGTCGTTGAACCGTTTGCGCAGCACCAGGCCGGCATTGTTGACCAGAATGTCGAGGCCCCCGAAATCAGACTTGACGCTCGCCACCATGCGCCTGACAGCTTCGAGAGCTGCGATATCCGCCTGGTATGACTTCGCCTTGCCGCCGGCCTTCCCGATTTGCGCAACGACGGCTTCGGCCTCATCTTTCGAGGTGTGATAGTTCACCGCGACCGACGCTCCCGCCTCGGCAAGCGCCTGCGAGATCCCGGCGCCGACATCCCTGCCGCCGCCGGTAACGAGAGCGACGCGCCCTTTCAGATCGTTCATTGTCGGATTCCTTTCGCCTTGATGCGTGCCTGCTCCAGCAGCCTGAAAATCCGCTCCGGAGTGATGGGTAGAATTGATACCTGGATGTCGAGCGCCGATAGCGCATCGGAAACCGCATTGGCAATCGCCGCGGGCGCGCCGATCGTTCCCCCCTCGCCCATGCCGCGAAAGCCGCCGGCGACCGCCGAACAACTTTCGATATGGACGACGTCCATATGCGGAATCTCGACGGCGGACGGTATGATGTAGTCGGCAAGGCTCGCGCTCACGAGCTGACCGTCTTCGTCGTAGATCACCTCTTCGTACAGCGCCGCGCCGATACCTTGCGCGACGCCTCCGTGAACCTGGCCGTCCACGATCATCGGATTGATGATGCGGCCGCAATCTTCCGCAACCACATATTTGTGGATCTTCACAAAACAGGTGACGGGATCGACCTCGACGGCAACCAGATGGGTCGCGCATGCCGTGGTCCCGTTGATGGGATCGTAGGTGTAGCTCGCCTCAAGTTCCTGGCGCGCCTCGACCGGCAAAGTCCTCATATCCGAATAGACTGCCTTTGCGATCTGCTTGAAGGTTACCGCGCGGTCAGTTCCCGTGACGTTGGCGCGGCCACCCGTGACATCTATATCGTCGGCAGCGGCTTCCAGCAGATGCGACGCGACCTTCTTGATTTTCTCCCGCAGGATCAGCGAAGCGTGTTTCGCCGCCCCTCCGCCCAGAACCGCGCTGCGGCTGGCGTAGGTTCCGGTCGACATCGGCACGGCGTCGCTGTCGCCCTGGACCACGCGAATATCATCAAATCTCGCGCCGAGGTCATCCGCGATGATCTGGGCGAGCGTGGTTTCCAGCCCCTGGCCATGCGAGGCGACGCCGAACGCCGCCGTGACCGCGCCGGTCGAGTCGATGCGAATTTTGGCGGTTTCCGAGCCGGTGTTGATCGGCATTCCCGGCGCCACGGCAATTCGCGAGCCGATCCCGGTCAGCTCGGCATAGGTCGAAAGGCCAATGCCGAAATAACGCCCTTCCGCCCGCGCCGCGCGTTGCTGGCTTCGCAGCTTTTCGTATTCGCCCGCCTGCATTGCGGCTTCGAGACATTCGACGAAGCCCGCCTTGTCCCAGATGATTCCGGAAGCGATGCGATATGGAAATTCGTCCTCGCGAACGAGGTTGCGCCGGCGTATCTCGAGCGGGTCGATGCCGAGCGCCCTGGCGCCCATATCCATCAGGCGCTCCGCGACGAAAGTGGAAATCGGCCGGCCGACCCCGCGATAGGGTCCGGTCGGTGGCTTGTTGGTCGCAACCCCGCGCACGGCGCCCCTGTAAGACCTGATCTTGTACGGCCCCGGCAGAAAGCTGACGACCTGGACGGGTTCGAGGCCGCAGGTCCAGGGATAGATCGAGTAGGCGCCGACGTCGCCGATCACATCGGCCTCCAGCGCGATCGCTATCCCGTTTTCATCGAAACCCATCTCGGCGTCGACGATTTCGGCGAAGGCCTGACTGGAGCTGCTGATGTCCTCGAGCCGATCCGCGGTCCATTTCAGCGAACGGCGCAACTTTTTCGCCGCCACGCATAAAAGAATTTCCTCGGGGTAGAGCGAGCCCTTGGAACCAAAACTGCCGCCGACATCCGGCGCGACCACCCGCAACCGGCTGCCGGGCAGATCGAGCGATTCCGCCAGCGCGTCACGCACGATGCCGGGTATGTTGGATGAAGTGTAGAGGGTAATCGAATCTCTTCGGTTTTCGAACTCGGCGCAATAGCTGCGGGGCTCGATGGCGAGCCCGGCCTTTCGGGTCATTTCAAAGCGATCGCGGACCCGGACATGCGCAGCCGCAAGATCCGCAGCTGCGTCCCCCTTCCTGAACTCCCTTGCGATCAGCACGTTGGTCGCGGCTTCCTCATGAAGCAGCGGCGCGTTCTCTGAAGCTGCGAATTCGGGATCAGTCACCGCCCCCAACGAAGCATACTCGATGTCGATCAGTTCCAGGGCGTCCTCGGCGAGGTAGCGATCCTCCGCGATGACGGCGACCACGGCCTCCCCGACATAGCGCACCTTTTTCGACGCCAAGGCCGTAATGGGGGTCGCGTAATAGTTCGGCATGCGGGAAAACGGGATGACCGGCTTGTAGTCTTCTGCCACGTCATCCGCGGTGAAGACCGCCACGACACCCGGCGCCATCAGCGCCTGGCGCGTGTCGATGCGCAGGATCGTCGCGTGAGGCTGCTCGCTGCGGCGGAAAGCAACATGGAGCGCGCGGTCGGGCTTGCGATCGGCGGCATATTCGCCGTTTCCCGTCAGCAGCCGCGGGTCCTCGGTCCGCCTGATCGGCATGCCGACATGACGCGGTCGTAACAGGTCTGACGTCTGGACGACGTCATCCTTACTCATAGGCCTCGCCCCCCTTGCGCAGGCTCTGCCATTGAGCGTCATCATGGCCGCAGATGACCGTTGCGCCGGACTTCTCGATCCGGCGTATCTCGCCATACGAGTTCAGGAGTGCATCGGCATTCGAGGTATTTCGCGGCGACGTATCGGTATCGAGGCTCTCGCGCAGGCTCACCGCGTCCGACGCGAGAAGAAAAGACCCGTCCCGGTCGAGGTGAACGGCGGCCCCAAGCGAACCCGGCGTGTGGCCGGGCAGCGGGATCAATACCAGTTTGCCGTCACCGAACACATCCCGTTCGCCGTTCACAGGATCGATTGACTGTTCGTGGTCCCAATCGGCCCGCAGATAGCCGGCAGCCTCCGCGCCGGCTGCTTTCGCAGCCTCGATCTCCCTGGCATGCGCCAGGATGGTTGCCTTCCTGAAAAACTGATTGCAGCCGCAGTGATCGGGATGGAAATGCGAATTCACGACGACATCGATATCGTCCGGGCCAACGCCGACACAGGCAAGGCTTGGCAGCAGGGTATCCTCCGCGCGCATGACCGGCGTCATGACTTTCATCAGCGATCCCCATCTTTCCTCGCCATGCTCGACGACGGAAGGGTGACACCCGGTGTCGAACAGCACATTGCCCTGCTTGTGCCGGATCAGCGCGCTGATCACGGGGGCCTCGAACGTCTCGCTGCGATCGGCGCCCTTGATATAGACGCTCTTCTTCAGGCGAAGCCGGCCGGCGGAATGAAATTGCAGTTTCATGAAGCGCTCCCGTTTCGCAAGCTGACCGCCGAGCGGATCGCAGCGACGATATTCTGATAGCCGGTGCAGCGGCAAAGGTTGCCCGACAGTCCCTCGCGGATTTCTTCATCGCTGGCCAATGGATATTTTTTCAAGAGATCCATTGCCGTCATCAGCATTCCCGGCGTGCAGAACCCGCACTGAAGACCATGCTTTTCACGAAATTCGGTCTGGAGCGCGTTCAGATGATCCGGCGTGCCCAGACCTTCGACCGTCATGATGTCCATGCCGTTTGCCCTGACGGCCAATGTCAGGCAGGAGCGGACGCTGTCGCCATTCACGAGGATCGTGCACGCCCCGCATACGCCGTGCTCGCAGCCGACATGCGTTCCAGTCAGTCCGATGGTGTCGCGCAGAAAATCGGAAAGCAGCAGGCGGGGCTCGATGCTCGCCCGATAGTTTCGTCCGTTGACGGTGATAACGACGTCCATCTTCATGGCTTCGCTCCCACCGCGCGCGTCCATGCTGTGGTGAAAGCTCGCTCGGCCAGCGCGCCGATCAGATTCTTGCGGTATTCTGCGGAAACATGGATGTCGCTTTCGGGTGAAACGCAGGCGCGTACCACTTCGGCAAATCTGGCTGCCGTTCTCGGGCCGCCTTGCACACCCGCTAGCGCTTCTTCGGCCTCGCGAAGGCGCCGCGGCGTATCCGCGACCCCCATGACCGCGACCCTGGCGTCGACAACTCGGCCCTCGAGAATTTCAAGCGATACCGCGATGCTCGCCAGCGCGAAGTCGCCGAAACGGCGTGCAACCTCTTCGAATGCCCAGCCGGGATGCGATGTCAGGACCGGAAAATCGATCTCGAAGACGATCTCATCCGGATCGAGACAATTTGCGAGGGCGGATACGAAAAAATCTTCCGCTGCAATGTCCCTTCGACCGCCTGGGCCCTGCGCCTTGATCGTGGCCCCGTAGAAAACCGCCAGCATCGGCAGTTCCGCAGCCGGGTCGGCGTGCGACAGGCTGCCCCCGATTGTGCCCTTGTTGCGGATCGCAAGATGCGCGACATACGGCATGGCGGCAGCCATCACCGGAAGTCTTTGCGCGATGAGATCCGAGAATTCGATATCGGCATGCCGCGTCAGAGCCCCGATCGCGACGGTATTTTCCCTGAGTTCGATGAACGACATCTCGGGGATATGCATGAGGTCGACGACGACAGCCGGACGGCTCATCCGAAAATTCAGCAATGGCATCAGCGATTGGCCCCCGGCCAATACCTTGCCGTCTCCGTTTGCCGCCACGAGAGCTTCCACCGCCGCTTCCAGGCTATCGGGAGCAATGTAATCGAAGGCGGCAGGCTTCATTCCAGTTCTCCGGAAGGCTCGCTCGATCTCACGCTTGCTCTCCCACCGGCGCGCACCATTCAGCGTCCGCGGAACCGGGGCGCTCTCTTCTCGGCGAAGGCGCGGCGGCCTTCCCTGAAATCCTCGCTATCGGCGGCGGCGTCGATCATGCGTTGGGTGGCGGCAACATCGAGGGCTCCCTCGCCCATGGATAATCCATTCAGCATGAATTTCGCTCCCGCGATCGACAGCGGCGCGTTGCCGGCAAGTGTTCCGGCGAACGCGAGGGCGGCTGAGACCGCGTCATCGCTTATCTCATCGACCAGCCCCATCGACAGCGCGCGCGCCGCCTCGTAACGCTCGCCGGAATAAAGCATGCGTTTGGCGTTGGCCATGCCGGCAATCGCCAGCAGGCGCTGGACGCTGTTCACGCCATACACAATCGAAAGCCTGGCGGACGGGATTCCAAGTTTGGCGGTGTGGTCTGCGAAGCGAAAATCGCAGGCCAGCGCAAGGTGGCAGCCGCCGCCAAGGCAATAGCCGGAAATCGCGGCGACGACCGGCTTGCTCACATTCGCAATCGCGGCCGAGCAGGCATCGACCGAAACTTCATATTCGGCGCTTTGATCCCGGTTTTCTCTGATCGTGCCGAATTCCGACACGTCGGCGCCGACGCAGAAGTCAGCCCCCGAACCGGTCAGAATGATCGCGCGAACCGCATCGTCGTCGGCGAGGCTGGAAAATATGCCTGCAAGTTCGCGCCACATGCCGAGCGTCACGGCGTTGCGCACCCGCGGCCGGTTAAGGCTGACAACTCCAACACTATCCCGTGTGGTCACGAGGATATCCGGCATTTCCCACCCTCGGCCGATGTCGCGGTTGGTGGCGACGAACCCTGCACGACGTTGTCGGCGGCAACAAGCCTTGATCGGCAGCAACAAGGCTTGCGGTCTCGCGACCGCACGACTTGCATAAGTAGACTTACAAGCTGTGCTTCGTCAAGCTCCGGCTCGCGGACCTTCATCCGCCTTCCGATAAAATGCCTCAGTTCTTTTCAGCGAACAAATGGCAGGCGACCTGTCTGCCCGTTCCGGACGCTGCAAGCCTGGGGACTTCCGTGCGACAGCGATCGATCACCAGCGGTCGGCGCGGATAGCGATGTAGAATTCCTGTTCGCTAGCTGCCGCCGGACAGCATCTTGACCAGCCGATACAGATATTCATCGCCCTGATAGAACGATTTCACGAGAACCCGCTCGTCTTTGCCGTGGGCCCGGATGTCGTAGATGTCGCCGGCGAGCCCGGAGTGGCCATAGGTCGGAATGCCGGCGTTTCGCAAATAGCTTCCGTCGGTGGCGCCGGCGCTCATGGTCGGAAGCACGACGGCGCCGGGCCAGAACTCCTGCGACAATTTCTCGATCGATCCCATGATCTCCTCATGCAGCGCGGAGGGCGCGCTCAGGACCGGCTGATCGAGTTGCGTCACCGTGATCTGGTCGTCCGCGAGCACGCGTTCCAGCGTCGCCTTGACCTCATCGACGGGCTCGCCGGGCATGATCCGGCAATTGACCTTGGCGGTCGCCAGTTGCGGCAGTGCATTGACCGCGTGGCCGCCCTCCAGCATCGTCGCCACGCAGGTGGTGCGCAATTGGGCGTTATAGACTGGATTGGCCGCGAGCCGGACGAACGACATCGCGGCCGGATCCGGTTTATCTGTCAGCACCGTGCGCATATCTGCCGCGGTCTGCTCACCCTCGAATTGCGCCGTGCGCTCGAAGTAGGCCCGCGTGGTCTCATTGAGTTTTAGCGGAAAGCTGAACCTGGAGAGACGCACCAGCCCCTCCGCCAAATGATAGATCGCATTGTCCTTGGTCGGGACCGAGCTGTGGCCGCCCTTGTTCTTCACCTCGAGCTGATAGGTCAGCGAGACCTTTTCGCTGGTCTGGACGCTGTTCCTGATCGGCTTGCCGTCTTTCAGTCCGACGCCGCCGCCCTCGTTCAATGCAAATTCGGCATCGATCAGGTCGCGATGGTTCTTGAGCAGCCACTGGATCCCGAGACCGTCGCGGTCGAGAATTTCCTCATCGGTCTCGAGCGCGATGATGATATCGCGTTCGGGCTTGTAACCTTCCTGCTTGTAACGAATGAGATTGGTGACAAAGGCCGCCGCCATGTATTTGTCATCGCCGCTGCCGCGCGCATAGTAATAGCCGTCCTTCTCGATCAGCTGGAACGGATCGACCGACCAGTCCTCGCGGTTGGCCGGCACGACGTCGAGATGCGCCACCAGCAGGATCGGCTTGCGCGCGCCGGTGCCGCCCAACCGGGCGACCAGGTTGCCCTTGCGCGGCGCCGACGAGAACGCGTGGACGTCAGCCTCCGCAAAACCCGCGGCGCGCAGCCGGGCCGCCATCGCCTCGGCCGCCCGCGCGGTGTCGCCCGTCGCGGTCACGGTGTTGATTTCGACCAGTTCCTTGTAGATGTCGAAGGCGAGTTGCTGTTGCGGGTTCAGCGCTTCAGCGGCCGCAGGCCCTGCCATCACCGGGAGGACTGAGACCAGGCCGGCGAACAAAGTGATCCAGCCGCGATTTCGCGATGTGACGGCTCGACGGCAGACTTCTACAGACATCTCGTCCTCCAAAATGCAACCCATTGGATGAATTCAGACAGGTAACGCCGTCGCTGGCAAGGCATCGGATCAGATACTGCTGCGGCTCAGCTATCCCTATTTGTTATCTTTGACAGCGACCACTTCGATTTCGACCAGAAAACCGGGATTGGCGAGCGCCGCGACGCCAACAACCGACCGTGCCGGCAGATTGGGCTGACCGCCGCCGAAAAACTGCGTGTAACCCTCCATGAATGCCTAGAAATCCATCGGCGCATGCGCGTCGTGAACAAGAAACACCTGCATCTTGACCACGTCGGCCATGCCGAGCCCAAAACCTTCGAGAATTCCCTTGATCTTGTTGAGAACGCCGACCGTCTGGGTCTTGGTGTCGCCATAGGCCTGAGGGCTGGACGGATCGGCGTCCTTGCCGACGACGGGAGGCACCTGGCCACTGATATAATAGGTCGTGGCGTTTCCCGGGACCTGCACGGCCTGGGCGATTGGGAACGTCGAGTTCGGAATCGGATATCTGACCACGTCGGCCCGCGCGGCGTTGAGGCTTACCATGAGAGCGCCGGTCAAAAGCGCTCCGAATGTCAGTGTTGCTCCCGGCTTCATCTGCGTCTCCGCGGGTTGATGAGATTGGTTGTTATCGGCGGACGGTCTTTACATCCGCGGCCGTCACCGCATCCGGATAATTGTTGTCGAAATGGGTCCGCAGGTAATTCACCACGGCGGCGACCTGATCGTCGCTCATCATCGCCCCGAACGGCGGCATGGCGCGCTGTCCGTTGACGACGAGGTCGACGGGATACCCGCCGGCTTCGAGATTTTTATCGGCCACCAGCGATGGATAGCTTCCCGCGCCCGTCGCCCCCTTGCCGTCGGGCATGTGACAGCCCCGGCAGACATTGACGAACAGCTCCTCGCCGCTGTTTTCGATGAACCGAAAGCCCGTACTCAGGGCTGGCCTGGATGCCGAGGGCTCGGCGCTTTGCGCGTATGCCGCAAACGATGACGGCAAAAACGCTGCCGATATCGTCATGACAAACGCTGCGCAAAGATTGGTGTTTCCCTGCATCATCCGGGCAAACGCCCGCGGAATCCTGTTTCGAAAACGTCGCATCACGTCTTGACCGCCCGGTCATGCAGTCGGGCGATGGCGTTGAGTGACGACAAGATAGCCCCCTCCTGCCATGCCGGAATGTAGGATGCGTGCTCACCCGCCAGCACGATCCTGCCGTCGATCTGGCAGAGATCGTCGTAGTGCTCTGCCCTCGCCTTGTCGGTCCAGTTGCCGGCGCAGCCCAACGCAAACGGCATGCGGTGCCAGGCAACGGCGACGCCATTGTCGTATTCGGCGCGGTATTGCGGATGAATGCTGGCGCCGAATTCGACTGCGCGGGCGATCCGCTCGGCCGGCGGCATCGCGGTGAATTCGTAGGCGTTGGGACCGTCGAAAAGATACGCGCCCAGCAGCACGCCCTTTCCCGAACTGTTGAAGCCCGTGTTGGGATAGGCGATCTGACGGATCGCCAGATCGGTGTAGCTGATGCCGCCGTAGATCGCCTCGTCCTCTTCCCAGAAGCGGCGCTTGAACTGCAGGCCGATCTTGACCGACGGCGAATAGGGCACGGCGTCGATCGCTGCTTTCATCCGATCGCTCACATCGATCGGAAGCTGGCTCAAAATCGAGAGCGGAATGGTGCAGACGCACCAGTCGGCTTTGGCCTGTTGCGGCGTCGCCGGCTCCTTGAGGTCGGTATAGGTGACGGTGACGCCGCGGTCGTCCTGCCGGATCGCCGTCACCTTAGCCTCATAACGAATGACGTCGCCGACTTCCCTGGCAAACGCCTTGCCGATCATGTCCATGCCGCCGACCGGCTGAAACATCGTGGTTTGGAATGTGTGCAGCGCAAAACTCTGCAGATAGCGCCAGAGTCGCGATTTGAGGATATCGGACAGATTGATCGGCTCGCCCGGGATCGGCGCGGCGCCGACGCCGCCGCCCGGATCCCTAGCGTAACCGCGAAACTCAGCGGAAATGAGGTTGGCCTTGTAGGCGTAGTTGCCGTCCAGCGCGCCCCATGATCGAAGCGCCTGCATCAGGATCTCGCGATCCTCCTTCGAGACCGCCTCGTCCAGTCTGCCCTGCTGCGTTGCCTTGGCGAGCAATTCCGAGATCTGTCCCTGGAAATCGGCCTTGATGTCGCGAATCCGTTGCGGCGTGCCGCCGAAAGCCCTGGTGGCGTGCAGAAGGGCGTTGTGATTAAGCTGGATGAAGGGTTCGAGCGCAACACCCAGGCGCTTGCAGTAATCGAGCAGCGCGCGATGGTGATAGGGAATCCGCCATGGTCCGGGATTGATATAGAGGCCTTGCTCGAACTCGCAGGTTTGCTTGAAGCCCCCGAGTTCAGTGAACGAATCCCCGCCCCGCAAGGTCCAGTTGCGGCCCCCTGCCCGGCTGTTGAACTCCAGAATCCGGACATTGTATCCGGCCTTGCGCAATTCCAGCGCAGCCGTCATGCCGGCAAGGCCAGCGCCGAGGATGAGAACAGAAGCGCCCTTCGGATCGCCGTCGAGCTTGATCGGACCTTTGTATCCGGAGTCGGACGCAAACCCCAGGCTGGTCATCGCATGATACATCGCTGCGCTGCCGGAAACCGCGCCGATCAGAGACAACAGATCGCGCCGGCTAACAGTCGGATGGCCGTTTGACATCGCCACTCGCTATAATATCCGCCTATCCGCGGTTTCGCCGGAGGCCCACCGCATCCAGCTATCGGAACATCGACCGCGAATTCAATTCATCCGCAACCGAATTCCGCGTGAGGTCCGATCCGATCCGCACGATCGCGCTGCATAATTTCGCGGCGGCCCGGCCGTGTTTGCTCAAAGTGAGAGCAAGAACCCTCCAAACCCTCATCAACATGCTGGAAAATAACGACTTTTTGCGCTCTCGCCGATGGCACACAAGTTGCGTGTGGTATCGCAATGCAGCCGCCTTCGACCCAACTCAGTCGAAAATCCTTTCACGGCAAGGCCGGGGAGGTTCGAGTGCTCGACGACCTCAGCTTTGACATCAACGACCGCGACTTCGTCAGCATCATCGGCCCCAGCGGCTGCGGCAAGACCACGATCTTCAACATCATCGCCGGCCTGCTCGAACCCGATTCCGGCTCGATGCACTATCGCGGCGAAGAGATTGAAAGCCTGCGCGGCCGCGTCGGCTACATGATGCAGAAGGACCGCTGTTTCCATGGCGCACCGTGCTCGGCAACGTCCTGCTTGGCCTCGAGACCCGCGGCGTCGATCGCGATGAAGCTGAAGACAAGGCGAGAGAGTATCTCAAAGGTTTTGGCCTCGCCGGTTTTGAGAACGCGTACCCGAAAACATTGTCCGGCGGGATGCGCCAGCGCGTGGCCTTGATCCGCACGCTCATTATGGATCCGGACATCGTGCTGCTCGATGAACCGTTTTCCGCGCTGGATTACCAAACCCGGCTTTATCTTGAGGGCGTCCTGAAGGACGCGGTGGAGACTTACAACAAGACGGTCATTCTGGTGACGCACGACATCGATGAGGCGGTGGCGCTGTCAAAGCGTATCGTCGTGCTCAGCGGGCGTCCCGCCCGTGTCAAAGTCGTGCACGACATCGACATCTCCGCGACCTCACCGATCGCGGCCCGCAGCGACAGCAGGTTTTCGGGCTACTTCCACTCGCTCTGCGCCGAGCTCGACATCCAGACCGAGTAAACCGCTTGACCCTCACGATGCCAGGCGCCGCCCCTCTGCCAAAGCGGAAGACACCCCGCGCGCGCGGCCGCGCCACCTTCGACACCACGCTCGGCCGCGCGGCGCTGCAGGTGGCGGCGGTGGTCGGCTTTTTCGCGCTGTGGGAAATCGGCGTGCGGGCGGGGTGGATCTCCGCCTTTCTGGTCGGCTCGCCGCTTGGAATCTTCACGCTCGCGTTCAAGATGATCGCAAGCGGCGAATTGCTCTCGGACACCTGGTACACCCTGTTCGAGGCCATTCTCGGCTTCGTGATCGGCACCATCTTCGGGTCATTGCTGGGGCTGGCGCTGTGGTATTCGGTGTTTGTGGCGCGGCTGGTCGAGCCCTTCATCGTCGCCATCAACAGCGTGCCGAAGATTGCGCTGGCGCCGATCGTCGTGCTGTGGTTCGGCACCGGGCTGGTTTCCAAAGTCGCGTTGTCGGTATCGCTGACCGCGATCGTGGCGCTGATCGCCGCCTACCAGGCCGCCAAGGACGCCGACGTCGATCTGCAATCGCTGCTGATTTCGATGGGCGCGGACAAGCATCAGGTCTTCTTCAAGGCGGTAGTGCCGTCGACGTTGCCGTCCATCATTGCAACGTTCCGGATCAATGTCGGCTTCGGACTGGTCGGCGCCGTGGTCGGCGAATTCATTTCATCGCAGCGCGGCCTCGGCCACCTGATCTACACCGCCTCCAGTCTGTACGATCTCAACACCGTCTGGGTGGGACTGTTCACACTGATGATCATGGGATTCGTCCTCTATTACGTGATCGACCTTATCGAGCGGACAAGCTTGCCCTGGAAGCAGTCGAACACCACGCATCAGGTCCAGGTTTAAAGTCCCGATGCGTCCAGAATCCAATGCCGAACATACGGAGACGTCATATGTCGTTGCTTAAGCGTATTGCCAGCGCCACCGCGCTTGTTTCCATCCTGCTCGCCACGCCGGCGCTGGCCGAGAACAGGAAGGTCACGCTGTCGCAGGCGTTCCAGTCGATGCTGTATCTGCCGCTCTACGTTGCGATCGACGAAGGGTTCTTCACCCAGCAGGGCCTCGACCTGACCAAAGAGACCGCCGGCGCGCCTACCGTTGCACTCTCTGCCGTTATTTCCGGAAGCGCGCAGTTTTCGATTCATGGACCCGAATGGACCGCGATCGCGGCTTCCAAGGGCGCCCCCGTCAACATCATCGCCAATGTGGTGAACGGGGCTGCGGTGTGGATCGCCACCGCGCCCGACTTCAAATTCGACAGCATCAAGGACATCAAGGGACAAAAGGTCGTCACCGGGCTGATGCCGACCACCAGCACGTCGCTGTTCATCAAGCTCTTGAAGGAAAACGGCATGGACGCCAAGACCGACGTCGACATGATCCAGGTCGCGATCGGCTCCGAACCCGGACCGTTTGTCGCCAAGCAGGCCGATATCGCGGTCATGTATGAGCCGGGCCTCGATCAGGCGGTCGCGAAAGGCATGAAGGTGGTGCTCGGATTTCCAAAATCCTACGGTGCCTATGCCTTTTCGGCGGTGACGGCGCGTAACGACGTCGATCCCGATACCGCGCAGCGCGTCGTCAACGGGATGGAAATGGCCATGCGCTTCATGGCGAAGAACGAAGCCAAAACCGTCGAGATCGCCAAGAAGGAGTTTCCCACGCTTGATCCCGTCGTGGTGGAGGCCGCGGTGAAGCCCATGCTGGCCGATGGCGTCTATCCCCCGAGCGTGGACATCACCGCCGATGCGCTAAAAGTTTCCATGGACACCCAGATTGCGCTCGGCAACCTGGCGGCCCAGCCGGACTACAAGACTTTCGTGGTGAAGAAATTCATCGAACCGGCGCTGGCCATGAAGTAAGCTCGCGAGTGAGGCGGCGCGGCGGCCGATCGCCGCGCAAGCCTGTCTTCTAATAATGCGAGACTCTCGTCAGGGCTTTCCGACATGGCTGATCCGAATCCGCGCTCTGCTGGCAATCCCAGCGCCGGCGTCCTCGAATTGCTGCGCCTGTTCAAAGGCAATGATGCCGCGGCAGATCGATACGCAACCGCCTGTCGCGAGAAGGCCGAAGCGGTCGAGCCTGTCCTCAGGGCTTTCGAATATCTTCCGCAAAATGTCGCGCGCAAGCCGGGGCCGCTGTCCGGCATTCCCGTTGGAATCAAGGACATCATCGCGACGGCGGACATGCCGACGACAAACGGCTCGCCGGTTTACAAGGATTGCATTCCCGCCGCCGATGCGTGGGTGGTCGAACGGCTGCACAATCTTGGCGCCACGATTTTCGGCAAAACGGTTTCGACCGAATTTGCCTGGCGCCATCCCGGGCCGACGGTCAATCCGTGGAATCCAAAACACACGCCGGGCGGTTCCTCATCCGGTTCGGCCGCGGCGGTCGCGGCTGGAATCGTACCGCTGGCGCTCGGCACGCAAACGCTCGGCTCGGTCATCAGGCCGGCTGCGTTCAACGGTGTCGTTGGCCTCAAACCCAGTTACGGCGCGATCCCTCGCACCGGCGTCCACCCCTTAAGCCCTTCGCTCGATCATGTCGGATTTTTCGCGCGCCGTGTGGACGATGTGGCCTATGCATTGTCTCTGCTTGGCGGCAGCAGTGACAGCGATGTTCACGGCCGGCCGCTCCCGGCATTTCAGGTTTCCGTTGAAGGCGGATTGCCGCCGCTGGCGGCGCCGCGCCTGGCCGTCGTGAGCTTTGCAAAATGGTCGAAGGCCGAACGCGAACAGCAACAGGTGTTCGACGCCGCGGCGGCGACATTACGCGACGCCGGTGCAATGTTGCAGGACCTCGAATTACCGGACCTCGATCACGCCAACTGGGACGCGATCAACACGATCCTCGCCAGCGAGGCCGCACTGATTTTTGGCGACCTTGTCGAACGCTATCCCGATCGTACCAGCGATCGTTTGAAGGAACTGGTTCGAACCGGAAAAGCCCATTCAGCTTACGATTACCTCGCCGCCAAAGCGCGACAGGAAAAGCTGCGATCGGCATTCTCCTCGCAAATGTCGGGCTTCGATGCCGTGCTGACGCTGCCGGCGTTCGGCGAAGCGCCGGAAGGGCTAAGCTATACCGGCGATGCCGAATATTGCGCGCCCTGGACCTTGCTGGGCGCACCCGCCGTGTCGCTGCCGGCCGGCTTCGGCAAGAACGGTCTTCCGCTCGGCCTCCAGATCGTCGGCGCCTATCGCCAGGATTATCGGATGCTTCGCGTGGCGAAGTGGATCGAGGGTGTCTTGATGTTTGACATCGGAATTCCGAAGATCGATCGCACGGAAGCTTAAACGCTGCTCCGGCTGCTTTTTTCCTCGCAATCTGCGTCTCATTGGGATAACTCACGGCGGCCGTTGAAGCCATGCATGCAAGGCCGAACCGATGACCGCCGCGCGCCCGCACAGACAAACTTTTGTCAAGGATTCGCCCGGAATAGTGCGCGCGGTGCGGCGGCTTGCCGTGCTGGCTGCAACGGTCGTGCTCGCCCTGCTGCTGCTGCCCGGCAGAGCCATAGCCGAGCCCGGCTATTCCTTCGACACCACGCCGGGCAAGCTGCCGAAAACGGTGATCCCCGTGCACTATGCGATCGAGCTCATGCCGGATCTCGCGAGCCTTACGCTTGCGGGTGCCGAAGTCGTGGATATCGAGGTGCGCGAGCCCACCGCGCGGCTCACGCTCAATGCAGTCAACATGACGCTCGGCGTCGCCACCATCGACGATGACGCGCGGCGCGCCGAGGTCGCGCTCGATGGCGCTACCGAGACCGCGACGCTCACCTTTGCGCAACCGCTCACGGCGGGCGCACACCGGCTGCACGTCAGTTTCACGGCGCTGATCAACGCGTTCGGCCGCGGTCTTTTCTTTGTCGATTACCCGACTGATAAAGGCGTGAAGCGGATGCTGTCCAGCCAGCTCGAGCCCGCCGATGCGCGACGGATCTTTCCGTGCTGGGACGAGCCTGCCTTCAAGGCCACGCTTGCGCTGACGGTCACGGTGCCGCGCACCTTCCTGGCGGTGGGCAACATGCCGGTGGCGCGCGAGGAACCGGTGGCGCCGGACTTGAAGCAGGTCGCGTTCGCGCCGACGCCGAAAATGTCGAGCTATCTGTTCGTGTTCGCGACCGGCGAACTCGAGCGCCTCACGGCGGAGACCGATGGCGTCACGGTCGGCGTGGTCACGACGGCAGGCAAGCGTGAGCAAGGCCGCTTCGCGCTCGAAAACGCGGTAAAACTGCTGGGCTACTACAACGATTATTTCGGCATCCGATATCCGCTGCCGAAGCTCGACCTGATCGCGGTGCCGGGCGGGTTCGGCGGCGCCATGGAGAACTGGGGCGGCATCACTTTTTTCGAGAGCCGGCTGCTGTTCGATCCGTCCACCAATGCAGATACGGCGCGGCGCGGCATCTTCAGCATTTTAGCGCATGAGATGGCGCATCAATGGTTCGGCGATCTCGTCACCATGGGCTGGTGGGATAACCTCTGGCTCAACGAGGGCTTTGCCAGCTGGATGCAGGAGAAGGCCGCGGAGCATTTCTATCCGCAATGGCAGACCTGGCTCAACGGCTACGGCCAGAAGCAGTATGCCATGGCGCTCGACGCACGGCGCACCTCGCATCCGATCCAGCAGCCGGTCGCCGACCACAGCGAGGCCAACGCCGCGTTCGACGGCATTACCTACAACAAGGGCCAGGCGCTGATCCGCATGCTCGAAAGCTATCTCGGCGAAGCAACGTTCACCGACGGCATCCGCGAATACATGGCCGCGCACGCCTATGGCAACACCACCACCGCCGATCTCTGGCAGGCCCTCGAAAGTGCTGCCGGCAAGCCGGTAACCGGCATTGCCGCCTCCTTCACCGAGCAGGACGGCGTGCCGTTGATCGTGGCCGAAACCAGCTGCAGCGGCGACACGCAGCGGATGACGCTGCGGCAGGATCGATTTGCGATCGTTCCTGCTCCCTCCCCCGCGAGCACTCAAGCGAGCGTCTTGCCACCTCGAACCTGGCAAGTCCCGATCTCGGTCGGGCCGCTCCAGGCGACGCGGCCGGCGGAAAACCTGCTGCTTCAGGGCAGCACCGACATCGCCGCCGGATCCTGTGGCGAGCCTGTAAAGGTCAATCGCGGCGACGTCGGCTATTACCGGGTCGAATACGGCCCCAACAGCCGGGCGGCGCTGGCAAAATCGCTGGCACTGATGACGCCGGACGATCGTGTCAATTTTCTCGCCGACAGCTGGGCGATGGTGCAAGCCGGCCGCGCCGAACCGCCGTCTTATCTCGCGCTGATCGGGCAGATCAGCGGTGACGACCGCCGCGCCGTCTGGGATCAGGTGATCGGCACCTTGACTGCGCTCAATCGTCTGTCGCGGGATCGTACCGAACGCCCGGCACTCCAGGGCTTTGCACGCGCAAGATTGCGCCCGCTGCTCGACCGGCTCGGCTGGGACGCCGGCGGCTCGGGCGACGACGACAACACGTTGCTGCGCGCCAGCCTGATCTCGGCGCTCGGCGAATTCGGCGACGAGGATATTCTGGCCGAAGCCCGCCGCCGGTTCGCGGCCTTCCTGCAGAATCCGCAATCCCTGCAGAACGCGCTGCGCGATCCCGTCACCCATCTCGTCGGCATCAGCGCCGACCGTGCAAGCTACGACACGCTGCTTGCGCTCGCGCGCAAAAGCACGGTGACGAACGAGCGCCTGCGCTACTATTACGCCGCCGCCAGCGCGCGCGACGCCACGCTTGCGCGCGCCACGCTGGCGCTGACCCTGACCGACGAGTTGCCGAACTCGATCGTCGGCGGCGTGATCAACGCGGTCGCCGCGTCCGGCGAGCAGCCGGATCTGGCCTGGGAATTCGTGCAGCAGAACTTCGATGCGCTCGCAGCCAGGCAAGGACCGTCGTTTCGCGACGCCTTCGTCGCCAGCTTCATGACCAATTTCAGCGATGACGCCCATGCCGCCGAACTCAAGCGCTTTGCACCGGCGCAGGCGTCCTCCGGCGGCCGCGTGATGACGGCACGCGCGCTGGAGACGATTGCAATTTCAGCCGATCTCAAGACGCGCGCGCTGCCGGCGGTCGATGCCTGGATCAAGGCGTCCAATGGCGGGCGGCCTTGAAGCTACCGTACAACCTGTCCGGTTTTTTTGGATAACACCGTCCAGGCTGCGGCAGCCTCACACCGTTAGAACCGTCGATCCCGTGGTCTTGCGCCCGGCGAGATCGGCGTGGGCCCTGGCCGCGTCCTTCAACAGATAGGTCTGGTTGACCTCGATCTTGACCGCGCCCGACTGCACCACCTCGAACAGCTTCTTCGCCATCGCGACGAGGTTCTCGCGCTTGGCGCCGTAGGTATTGAGCGTCGGGCGGGTGACGTAGAGCGAGCCCTTCTGCGCCAGCAGGCCGAGGTTGAGCGGCTCGACGCCGCCGGAAGACTGGCCGAACAGCGCGACGACACCGAGCGGCGCCAGGCAATCGAGCGATTTCAAAAAAGTATCCTTGCCGACGGAGTCGTAGACGACAGGCACTTTCTTGCCTTCCGTGATCTCGTCCACCCGCTTCACGAAATCCTCCCGCGTGTAAACCACGGTGTGGGCGCAGCCATGCGCCTTGGCGAGTTTTGCCTTTTCATCGCTGCCGACGGTGCCAATCACGGTGGCGCCGAGATGCTTCGCCCATTGGCCGAGGATGAGGCCGACGCCGCCTGCCGCGGCATGCAGCAGGATGGTGTCGCCGGCCTTGACCCGATAGGTCTGGCGGATCAGATATTGCACCGTCAGGCCCTTGAGCATCATGGCGGCCGCGGTCTTGTCATCGATCCCGTCGGGCAGTTTCAGCAGACGATCGGCCGGAATCAGCCGCGCCTCGGCATAGGCGCCGAGCGGTCCGTTGCCGTAGGCGACGCGGTCTCCCGGCTTCAGATCGCTGACGCCGGGTCCGACTTCCTCGACCACGCCGGCCCCCTCGCTGCCCAGCCCGCTCGGCAACTGGACGGGATAAAGCCCTGAGCGATTGTAGATATCGACAAAGTTCAGCCCGACGGCGGTGTGGCGGATGCGCGCCTCGCCGGGACCGGGCTTGCCAACCGTGACCTCCTCCCAGGCCAGAACCTCGGGGCCGCCGGTTTTATGGAAGCGGATGGCGTGGGTCATGCAGTTACTCCTCACATGCGATGATAAAAGACAAAAATGCCGCGGGCGAAGGGGCCCGCCAGCGGGCGTTCAGAAATGTTCAGGCGTCGATGGCATCCTTGATCCGCTTTCGCGTCAAAGGCAAATGGCGCAGCCGCTTGCCGGTAGCGTCGGCGATGGCGTTGGCGATTGAGGCCGCAGCCGGTCCCTGCCCGGTTTCGCCGCTCCCCAGGAAAGGCTTTCCGGGCCGATTGATGATATGCACCTCGATGCTCTCCGGGACCGAGTTGAACCGCAGGATCGGATAGGTCTGCCAGTCGATGCTGGTGATCCTGGTGTCATCGAAGGTGACGCTCTCATACAAGGTCCAGCTCATCGATTGCACGATCGCGCCCTCGATCTGGTTGATCAGCCCGTCCGGATTGACCACCTGCCCGCTATCGACCGCCGCCACCGCGCGCACCAGACGCGGACGCCCGGTCTCCCGGTTCACTTCGACCTCGCTGGCAATGGCGCAATAGGCCGCGAGATTCTTGTAGCGCGCAAAGGCAAAGCCGAATCCGCGATCCTGCGGCGCTTGTTGCCCCTTCAGCCATCCAAACCCCTGCGCCGCCTTCTCGATCACCTCGCGCCCGCGCGGATCGTCGAGATGTTTCAGCCTGAATTCGACGGGATCGGCGCCGGCAGCAAGCGCCAGTTCGTCCATGAAACTCTCGATCGAAAACACATTGTGGTAGGCCCCGAGCGATCGCATCGCCGAAATCCGCAGCGGCATGGCGGGAATGAAGTGGTGCACCACATGCGCATTGGGGAAGGTGTAGATCGGGATCGCGTTGCGGTCGCCGCCACCTTCCGGTAACGGCAGCGGTTTCGGCGCCGGCACGGCAAAAGACTGCGCCATATGTTGGGCCGCCAGCATCGATCCCGCGCCGCCCGGCCGCATCGAATGGGTGTTGCTCCAGACTTCGAAATTCCAGTCCGCTATCGCGCCGTTGCCGTCGAGCGACGCCTTCAGCTTTGTCACCATCGCCGGGCCGAACGGCTCCCACATTTGCTCCTGTTCGCGCATCCATTGCACGCGAACCGGCACACCGGGCAGCTCGCGCGCGATCAGCGCCGCGTCGGCCGCGGCATCGTCCGCACCGTTGTGGCCGTAACATCCGGAGCCTTCGACATGGATGCAGCGAACGCTCTCCGGCGGCATCCGCAACATTTCCGCAATGCCCTGGCGGTCGGGATACACACCCTGGGTATGCGTCCACACGGTCATGGCGCCATCGGTGAATTGCGCAACAGCGCAGGACGGCCCGATCGACCCATGCGATTGGTACGGCCGGCTATAGGTGGCTTCGATGGTTTTCTGCCCGACGGCCGACGGATTGCTTTGCTGGAAGATGGTCGAATCCTGCGACGGCAGGCCGGTCAACACGTCAAGCAGATCGTCCTGCTTCGGCAGTGCAGCCGTCTCCTTCCATCTGGCAGCCGCCGACAGCGCCTTCATGGCCTTGACCGCCAAAAATTCCTTTGCGGCGACGACCGCCAGAAAATTGCCGTCGCGGATGACCTTGACGACGCCGGGCAGCTTTTCGACCGCCGAGGCGTCGCAATCCGTCAACCGGGCGCTATAACTCGGCGGCCGCACGATCCTTGCGTGCACCATGCCGGGCAGCCGCATGTCCTGGACATAGGCCGCACCTCCGGTGACCTTGGCCGGAATATCCACCCGCGGTATCGGCTGCCCCATCACCTTGAACGTCGCGGGATCCTTCAGCTTCGATTTCGGCTGCGCCTGCACATGCAGCATACCGGCAGCGACCAACTCGCCATAAGTAAAGCGCCGGCCATCGGACGAAATCACCGCGCCATTTTCCGTTCGAAACTTTTCAGCCGGCAGATCGAGACGCCGGGCGGCTTCCGCCACCAGAAGTTCGCGCGCCTGCGCCGCGGCGTTCTGGATCGCGCTGCCGCTGTCCTGCATCGAATGGCTGCCGGACGTATAGCCTTCGTTGGCGGTGAGGTGCGTATCGGCGGTGACGACCTTGAGCGATGCGAAGGGAATATCGAGCTCTTCGGCGGCGATCTGCTGAAACGCGGTCTTGAAACCCTGGCCGAGTTCGGCCTTACCGGTGAAGGCGGTAATACTGCCGTCGGCATCGATGCGAATCCAGGAGTCCAGGAATGGCGCGCCCTTGAGACTGCCGGGCGGATTTTGCGCCGGAGCCGCGACCGGCGCGGCCTGATCCTGCGCAAAGGCCTCGGTGAGCGAGAAACTGACGATCAGCGCGCCGCCACCTGCAAGCAGGCGACGGCGATCGAGAACCGCAGAAGCATCCGTTTGAGCGTTCATGGCGCCCTCCTCTGGGTCGCCGCAGACGCATCGGCCGTGTCCATCAGCCGGCTGGCGCGATGCACCGCGCGCAGGATGCGCATATGGGTGCCGCAGCGGCACAGATGCGGCGCGAGCTCGGCGCGGATCTGCTCATCGGTCGGCTTGGAATTCCGCTGCAGCAAGGCCTGCGCGCGCATCATCATTCCGGCGATGCAGTAGCCGCATTGCGCCGCCTGCTCTTCCATGAAGGCGCGCTGGATCGGCGCCGGCGCTTCGATCGTCCCGAGACCCTCGAGCGTCGTCACCTGCTTGCCCTCCAGCAGCAGCAGCGGCGTCACGCACGACAGCACCGCCTTGCCGTCGACGATCACCGTGCACGAACCGCATTGGCCGAGCCCGCAGCCGAACTTGGCGGCATTGAGCTTGATATCGTCGCGCAGGACGTAAAGCAGCGGCGTATCCGGATCGGCATCGATCTGGTGATCGATGCCATTGACCATCAATGTCATCATGGCTTGTCTCGCTGCGTTGGATCGGCGGGCGCGTTGCGGGGCCCGGGGGATGTCTGAAGAAACACGATCTGGGTGCGGCGTGCGTCCTCAACGGTCTTTTCAACGTCGGCCCATGCCGGTTGGTTGCTGAACCGCGCCCGCAAATAGTTCAACAGCGCCGTAACCTGGCCGTCATTCATGTTGCCAGCAAAACCCGGCATGATCGGGCTGCGCTCACCCTCCACGGGGCGAACGCCCGACAGCACGATGTTGGCGACGTTGCGCGGGTCGGGGCCGGCGATGGCGGTAGAAAGCGCAAGATTGACCCCGCCATAGGGCAACGTCCTGCCGGTCTCATGGCATGTCGCGCAGGCCGCCGCATAGATCGCCGCACCGGCCGCGTCGGCCTTTGGGGCCTGCACCGAGGGTGACTTGACCTGTGCCAGCACTGCTTCGCCCTGACGCTTGCGATCCGGCGTCGGCGCGCCGAACACGCCGGCCATATAGGTCGCGATGGCGCGGATATCGCTTGGCGGCACCGACGACAGATTACTGACCACCTCCGCCATCGGCCCGCGCGCGACGCCATGATCCGGATGCCAGCCATCGCGGAGATAGGCGAATAGCGCGTCGGCGTCCCACGGCACCGGCGCCGGGGATTGCGCGTTGATCGCATAGGCATGCCAATTGTCGACATCGCCGCCGGCAAACTGCGCGCTCGCGCGTTCCGCGCCGAGCGCATTGCGCGGGGTGTGGCATGCACCGCAATGCGCCAGCCCTTCGACCAGATAGGCGCCGCGATTCCATTCCGCGCTTTGCGCTGTATCCGGCTGGTAGGTGCCGCGACGAAGGAACAGCAGCTTCCAGCCGGCGATCATGAACCGCCGATCGAGCGGAAAGGAAAGCTGGTTCGCGCGCGCCGGCGCGTGAACCGGCTGCCGTGTCATCACATAGGCGTAGAGCGCCTGGTCATCTTCATCGGTCACATTGGTAAAGTGATCGTAGGGAAATGTCGGATAGAGGTGCTGCCCGTCGCGGTTGACGCCCGACCGCATGGCGCGCCGGAAGGCGGCTTCCGACCAACGGCCAATCCCGGTCTCCGCATCCGGCGTGATATTCCACGAATAGATCGTCCCGAACGGCGTCGGCACCGGAAGTCCACCGGCGAAGCTCTTGCCGCCGCGCACGGTATGGCAATCGTTGCAATTGCCGATCGCCGCCAGATCGCGGCCTCGTTTGACCAGGGATGCATCGAACGACTGGGGCGCGGGCGGATCGATCGCAGCGATCGCCGGCCGCCACGCGATCGCAAAGGCCGCAGCCGCGCCGCCAATCAAGAGCGCCGCGATAACGCTACCGATAATTCCTGATTTTCGCATCCGTCCCGACAGCTTTTGAACCGTTGTTAACACAAATCAGCGCTCGAAGTTCTCCGCAAGACCTCAATCACCGTCTGTTGACTCCGGGTTGGTCGAGGGTTCCCCTTGCCGGCTCAACGTCAGCGGGTACGGCCAGCGACGCGAGCCCGGAAACATTGGCGCTTTCGTCTGGGTTTTGAGAGCGTTTACATTCACCGGAGATAGCCCCTACATTCGGTGCAAGAACAATCCGTCTGCCCCCGGGGAGTTGAGACATTGGCGCTACCGAAGCACCTGCTGCCGACCACCGTCGTTGGAAGTTATCCGCAGCCCGACTGGCTGGTGGATCGCGAGATGCTGTCAAAATCCGTTCCGCGGACCCGAATGACGCAGATGTGGCGGATTCCCGAAGCGTATCTCGAGCAGGCGCAGGACGATGCGACCATCGTTGCGATCCGCGACCTGGAACGCGCCGGCATTGATATCGTGACCGACGGCGAGATCAGGCGGGAAAGCTACTCCAACCGCTTTGCAACGGCGCTGGAAGGAATCGATATCGAAAATCCCGCCATCATCACCGCGCGATCGGGGCAGCAAACACCGGTTCCGCGCGTGGTGGGCAAAATTGTCCGTACCGGCCCGGTCGAACTGCGGGACATGCAATTCCTTCGTCAAAACACCGATCACGCCGCGAAAATCACCCTGCCTGGCCCATTCACCATGAGCCAGCAGGCCAGGAACGAATTCTACAAGGACGACGAAGAGCTTGCGATGGCACTCGCGGCGGCGGTGAATGCCGAAGCGCTGGAGTTGCAGAAGGCCGGCGCCGACGTGATCCAGCTTGACGAGCCCTGGGTGCGGAACGATCCGGCAGCCGCGAAGCGCTACGCCGTCAAAGCCATCAATCGCGCCCTGCAGGGCATCACGGTGCCGACGGTCGTCCACATCTGTTTCGGCTACGCCGCGGTCGTGCCCGGCGATACCAAGCCTTCGGGTTATTCTTTTCTGGCGGAGCTTGCGGATTCCACCGCCGAGCAAATCTCGATCGAGGCCGCGCAGCCAAAACTCGATCTCGGCGTGCTCGCCGACCTGTCCTCGAAAAAGATCCTGCTCGGCGTGATCGACCTCGGCAATCCCGAGATCGAGACCGCGGCCGTGATCGCCGATCGGATCCGGCATGGCCTCAACTACGTCTCCGCGGATCGGCTGATCCCGGCGCCGGACTGCGGCATGAAGTACATGCCGCGCCATATCGCCTTCGGCAAGCTGAAGGCGATGAGCGACGCGGCAGCCATCGTCCGCAAGGAAATCAGCTGAGCCTTGACGAGCAGTGCCGTCAGGAGTTGGCCGGCTGCAATGCCACGGCGGGAATTTCGCGCGCCATCGCATCGCGTCCCGCGCGCGTGCCGGTTTGCCAGACGGCGGCGCGTCGTTCCACGAACCGGATCAGCGCGTTGAAGGCGACCGCCATCGCCAGCACCAGCAGCACGCCGGCGAACACATGCGCGCTTTCCAGAATCGTCCGGTAACGCGAGATCAGATAGCCGATGCCGGCCGACGAGATCAGCATTTCCGATACCACCACGCCGACGATCACCAGCGCGCCGCCGACCCGCAAGCCCGACAGCACGGTGGGAATCGCGGCCGGAATAATGACGCGGGTAATGCGCTGAGGGAGCGTCGCGCCCATGCTGCGCGCCGCGAGCAACAATTGCGGATCGATGGTCTGGATGCCGGCGGCAGTCGCCAGCATGGTCGGCAGAAAGCCATACACGCTTGCGAAGGCGATCTTGGATTCCGAGCCGATCCCGAGCCAAACGGTGAATACCGGATAGAGGATCACCAGCGGAACCGCGTAGAGGCTGGACACCATCGGCATGATCAGCACGCGAGGCCGCGGCAGGCTGCCGACCACCGCGCCCGCCAAGATTCCGCCGCCGCACGCGAACACCATGGCGACCGCGACCTCGTACAGCGTCACCACCAGCGCGTGGCCGTACTCGCCGGCGTCGCTCCAGCCGGCCTGCAGCGTCGACGACAGCGACGGCAGGAACAGTTCAGGAATGGCGCCGATGCGCGGCAGGACTTCCCACAACAGGATGAGGGCAATGACGATAAGGCGGCGCAGGGTTGTCGACGACATCACACCCCCTTACGCCGACTTGCGGATATGACGCCAGATGCGGTCGCGCAGGCTTCCGAACGCATCGCCGCTCAGCATTTCGAAAGTGCGCGGGCGCGGCAGCGCGACGTCCAGCCGGTCCACGATGCGGCCGGGACGCGCCGACATTACAATCACTTCGTCCGCGAGATAGACGGCTTCGGTCAGGCTGTGGGTCACGAAGATGATGGTCTTGCCGGTCGCCGCCCAGATCCGCAGCAATTCGTCGCCCATGGTCATGCGGGTTTGCTCGTCGAGTGCGGCGAAAGGCTCGTCCATCAGCAGCACCGGCGGATCCTGCACCAGGCCACGTGCGATCGAGACCCGCTGCTTCATGCCGCCCGACAATTCGTGCGGATGGCGTTTGCCGAAGCCGTCGAGACCCACGAGCTGCAAGGCTTCTTCCGCCTTGATGCGGCGCTCCTTCCTGGAAATGCCGCGCAGCGTCAGCGGAAATTCGACATTCTCTTCGGCGGTCAGCCATGGAAACAGGCTCGGCTCCTGGAACACCACGCCGACCCGGTCCGGGTCGGGAACGTCGATCGGAGCGGCGTTGATCGAAATCGTCCCTGAGGTTTGCGGCCGCAACCCGGCCATCATCATCAGCAGCGACGATTTTCCACAGCCGCTCGGACCGACCAGCACGACAAAGCGGCCGGGCTTGACCTCGATCGATACGTCGGACAGCGCCACAACGTCCTGACCGGAGGTCTTGTAAATCAGGCCGACACCGGTGACCTGAACTGAGCCTGCGCGCGCCGCCGGCTTGAGCGGCGTTACGTTCGCCAATGGCTGCATCTGGTTTCCACCCATCTGACGAGTTCATTGAATGTCATGGCGATGGCCGCGATCAGGAGAACGCCGGCCAGCAGCTGCTTCATCTGGAAATTCTCTCCCCAGGTCGCGACCTGGTGACCGATGCCGTCGCGCGAGGCGTACATCTCCGCGAGAATGACGCCGGTGAGATTGAAGATCATGGAAATCCGCAGCGCCTCCAGCAGCACCGGCAGCATGCTCGGCAGATAAACCCGGAATGCCGTCTGCGCCGTCGTCGCCCCATAAGAGCGCGCCACCATCAGATGCTCGATCTTCACGGATTCGACGGCTGTCGTCGTCGACATGATGACAATGAAAATGGTGGAGAAGAAACCGAAGCCGACTTTCTCCGAAAAGCCGACCCCGAATACCAAAATGAACATCGGCAGAAAGATCGATTTTGGAATGCTGAAGGCAAAGAACAGCAGCGGTTTTATCACCTCGGCGAAGTAACGGTTCTCGGCGATCAGGAAGCCGATCAGGGTGCCGACCGGTACCGCAACAACAAACGCGGTCGCGACTTCGTTTGCGGTCACGACCAGATCGTTTCGCACGCCGGCGCGCTGCAGCAACTCAAAAAGCATGGCAAAAGTATCGGACGCCGAGGGAAGCAGGCGCGGATTGACGATTCCAATCCGCGACAGCGTTTCCCACAGCGCGAACACGGCCAAGACGATCGCGATGCGCGCCGCCTTCATTCCGAGCGTGCCGGGCATCGCGCGCGCCTCAGGGCCTGGTCGCTACCGGCTTGAATCCGGTGGAGATGATATCGGCCGCCGGCGCGAGATCCTTCATGCCGCCGAGTTTCGCCATATCAAGCGAAAGCTGCAGCGCCTCGGTGACGTTGGGCGCGCCCATATTGCCGTCGGTCTCGAGCTTGAGGATCGTGTTCTCGTATTCGGCGGCGGCGATGTCGGCCGGCATCTCGTACAGTTCGCCAATCAGCTTGATCGCGGCTTCGCGGTTGTTGCGCATGAACATCACCCCGCCATACAGCGCGTTGAGCGCCTTCTGCAAGGCTTCGGGTTTTTCCTTTGCGTATTTGTCGGTTGCGATCCAGCCCGAGGTGAGGCTCGGCGGCACGTCCTTGGCGTAGTCGAGGATGGTGCGGGCCTCGCCCGATTTCGCGATCTGAAAACTCAGCGGCGAATAGACCACCGCGGCGTCCACGTTACCGGCCAGCAGGTTGGGCACCAGGCCACCGCCGCCGACGGGCACGCGGGTGAAATCGATCTTCTTTTCCTGAACGGTCCACAGCGCCAGCAGGTCCGAGCCGGACCCGGCCGAGGTGATGGCGACCTTCTTGCCGTTCAGATCCTTGACGTCGAGCGGCGACTTCGCCAGCACCATCAACTGCCAGCCGAAATTGCCCATCGCACCGTTGGCGACAACTTTCGACATCACGCCTTTCCTGCGTCCGGCGGCCGGCAGCGACGGCGCGTCGAGAATGAGATCGGCCGCGCCCGCGGCCATCGCCTCGAACGTCTCGGCGCCGCCACGATAAATCGTGAGTTCGGCGGTGATGCCCTCCTTCTCGAACAGTTTTTGCGACTTCGCAGCCTCCGCCACGGTGGTCGGCCAGTAGGTCTTGGTCGGCAATCCGATCCGGACGGTCTCCGCGCAGGATGCAGCCGGTGCGCCGAGCAGCGCCGTCGCGGTCAGTGCCGCCAGGAGGTGGCGGCGAGTTATGGTCGTCATTGCGTTTCCTATGTTGGGTTCGGCGGTTACTCCGGAGTCTTGGTGCTCCTGGCCGCCTTCGTAAGTTTGATTGGCGCGTCTCCGATGAAATTCGGCCTCATCATCGCGCGTCGATGACCGGAACACAACCGACCTGACGCCATCAGGCAATCAGTGGCCGCCAATTCCCTGGACCTGGCAACCCCGCAGGAAAAGCTGCGCGCAGGTTCGCACCCGCGCTTCGATCTGCGAATGCGAGGGCAGCGGCAGGCCGCCGAAGATCGCCGCGCGCTGCGGCGCGGAAACCACCATGCCAAGCAGTATTCCGGCAGCCTCGTCGATGTCGTCGAGTGCGATCAAGCCGCGCTTGGTCTGCACCCGCAGCCAATCCGCCAGCGCCGCAAGGTTGCGTTGAATGCCATTGCGGTAGAACACCCCGGCGATGTCGGAAGACTTGCCGGCCTCCTGCACCACCATGCGCTGAAGCGCGACGACTTCCTCATCGAGCGCAAGTTCGGCGCATGCCAGCAGCGCGGCATAAAGCGCTTCTTCGATGCTGGCATGATCGATGGCATGCAGATCGACGTTCGACAGGAAGCGGTCAAGCCGCTCCGACACCATGCCCTCGAAAAGCGACGCCTTGTTCGGGATCAGCCGATACAATGTCTTGGTCGAAACCCCGGCGCGCCGCGCCACCGCCTCCATGCTCGTCGCGGCATAACCGCTGCCGGCGAATTCGTGTCGCGCGGCCTCGTAAATGACCAGGCGGGTCTCATCGTCGGGACGGACCTGCGGGCGGCCCCGGCAGCGCCGGTCGGCAGTGGTGTCGATCTCAGCCATGCTTTTACATGATGCCTGTCATTCCATTGACAGTACCAATGTAGGTTCTATTTTGGAAAATATCAAGTTTCCTAATTAGGGAGTGACCGCCATGACCCAGCATTCCACGGCTTTCGACATCGAACGTTCGGTTCCCGCTGCCGACGCCCTCCAGGATCTGCCACCGGCAAGCCGGGCTCCGGCGACCGCCAAAAATTTCAATTTCCGCAAGCTGTTAATGGCAGGTGCGGCGGTCGCGGCGCTGGCTGGTGCGGGCTGGTACGGCTTCGACTACTGGACCGTCGGCCGCTATCTGGTCTCCACCGACGATGCCTATGTGAGGGCGGACAGCACCACCGTCGCACCCAAGGTCTCGGGCTACCTCCACGAAGTCCTTGTCGCCGATAACGAGCCGGTCAGGGCCGGCCAGGTTCTGGCGCGGATCGACCAACGCGATTTCAACGTCGCGCTCGACCAGGCCAGGGCCGATGTCGCCGCGGCACAAGCCGCGATCGCCAGCAAGCAGGCCCAGCTTGGCGTTCAACAGGCGGTGATCGATGCGGCAAAGGCAACCATCGACGTCGACAATGCGACGGTCACCTTTGCCGCGCAGGAGAACAAACGCTACACTGACCTGGCGGCGACCGGCTTTGGCAGCGTCCAGAACGCGCAGCAGGCGCAGTCGCGTAACGCCGGCGCGCAAGCCGCGATCGCGCGCGACACCGCCAACCTTGCCTCCGCCTTGAAGCAGGTCGACCTGCTCAAGGCCGAGATCGTTCAGGCCAATGCCGCGATGGCGCGCGCGGAAGCCGTGCAGAGCCAGGCCGAACTCAATCTCGAATACACTTCGATCGTCGCACCGATCAACGGCGTCGTCGGCAACCGAAGCCTGCGGATCGGTCAGTTCGTGCAGGCCGGCACCCAATTGATGTCGGTGGTGCCCGTGGCCGGTGCTTACGTGGTGGCAAATTTCAAGGAAACCCAGCTGACCGACGTACGCGCGGGCCAGGCGGTCGAGATCGCGGTCGACACTTTCCCCGGCCAAATCGTCCATGGACATGTCGACAGCATCGCGCCAGCCAGCGGCCAGGAATTCGCGCTGCTGCCGCCGGACAACGCCACCGGCAATTTCACAAAAGTGGTGCAACGCATTCCCGTGAAGATCGCGCTCACCCGCGACGACGAGTCTCCGCTCGAACTGCGTCCGGGGATGTCGGTGATTCCGACCATCGAGACCAAATCGCAAGCCCGCATTCGTCAGGCCGCGGCCGCGTCGCGGGCAGAAAGCAAGGTTTCCGGAGGATAGTGTCATGACCAATCATGCGACCGCAGCCTCGATACCGGCGCTTCCCGCTTCTATCGCGCAATCCGGGCGCGCAGCCATCGATCCCAATCGCGCCAGCCGAGCGGTCTGGATTGCCGTTCTCGCGGCGATGATCGGCTCGTTCATGGCGATCCTGAACATTCAGATCACCAACGCTTCGCTGCTCAACATCGAAGGCGGCATCGGCACCGGCGTCGACAACGGCTCCTGGATCTCGACCTCGTATTTGATCGGCGAGATCGTGGTGATCCCGCTCACCGATTATCTCTCCAGGGTATTCTCGTTCCGCCGCTACATGCTGGCGAGCGCAAGCCTGTTCGCGGCGTTCTCGGTGGCCTGCGCCTTTGCCCACGATTTGCCATCGATGATCGCGATGCGGGGCCTGCAGGGTTTCGCCGGCGGCGTGCTGATTCCCATGGCGTTCACCATGGTGCTGACCAAGCTGCCAAAGCCGCAGCAGCCGATCGGGCTTGCGATCTTCGCGCTGTCCGTCACCTTTGCGCCGGCGATCGGTCCGACCATCGGCGGATATCTCACCGAGAATTACGGCTGGCAGACCATCTTCTTTGTCAACGTCGTGCCGACCGTCGTGATGGTGACCGCGCTCTATTTCACGCTGGAGCGGCAGCCGATGCAGCTCAAGCTGCTGAAAGAAGGGGACTGGGCCGGCATCTTCACCATGGCGGTCGGATTGTCGGCGTTCCAGACCGTGCTGGAAGAAGGCAATAAGGACGACTGGTTCGCCTCCCCCTTCATCCTGCGTCTCGCGCTGGTCGCACTGGTCAGCCTTTCACTGTTCGTCTGGATCGAACTGACGGTTGAAAAGCCCTTGATCCGGCTGCGGCTCCTGAAACAGCGCAATTTCGGCTTCGGTACCATTGCGGCGACGATGCTCGGCTTCGCCCTGTTCGGCTCGGTGTACATCCTGCCGGCCTATCTCGGCCAGGCCCAGGGCTACAATGCCGAGCAGATCGGCGCCGTGCTGGCATGGACCGGCCTGCCCCAACTCTTGTTGATTCCGCTGGTGCCTAAACTGATGCAGCGCTTCGATGCCCGTTATATCGCCATCACCGGCCTGCTGATCTTCGCCTATAGCTGTTTCATGAACACGGCGATGTCACCCGACTATGCCGGCGACCAGCTCTGGATTCCCAACATCGTCCGTGCCATCGGCCAGGCCATGGTGCTGACCCCGCTGACGTCGGTGACGACGGGAAACACCGCCCCGCAGGACGCCGCGGCGGCATCCGGCATCAGCAACATGTTCCGCAACCTCGGCGGCGCGATCGGCACCGCGGTGCTGGCCACCGTGATCACCAAGCGCGAGCAGTTCCACTCCAACATCATCGGCCAGTCGGTCACGCTCGGCCGCGAGGAAGTTCGCACCCGGATCGCCGAAACGACGAACTTCTTCCTGGCCCACGGCGTGCCGGATCCGGCGGCCGCCCGCCAGCAGGCCATCATCGCGCTCGGCAAGGCGGTCAAGCACCAGGCGCTGGTGATGGGTTTCAGCGACACCTTTGCGTTGATCGCGGCGGTGCTTGTGTTTGCCGCCATCGCGGTTGCGTTCACGCGCCGGGCAAAAGGCGGCGGCGCTGCGGCGCACTGAGATCACAGCGAACGGCAGCCGCCGTCGCCACGGTCGATGAAAGTGGGTCCTGCCGCGGCCCGGTTACCTTGCTGCCTCATTGAAACGCGATCCTGGGCGGTGTACCTAGCCCACATGGCATCCCCGCGAGACTGTGCGCTTCGCGGCCATGTTGAAATTGCGCGCGCGGCGCCAAACAAAGACAGGGAACGTCAATGGCAAGGACCGATGATAGAAACTCTGATGGTGCGCTCGCAAGCACTTCGACTGCTGCGCGTCTCCAGGGTACGCGGAGGGCTAACCCGCTCAAATACACGCCCGGCTTCTTGTATATCCTGGTTTTCTTCATCATCGGGAAATTGATCTTCGCGGATCCAAGGGCCACCTTGGTCCACTGGGGTGAGTACAACCTCTCGTGGGTTGAGGTCCTCCTGGTCGGCGCCGCGATGATGGCGATGGCCGAGCAGTTAAGGGTCTCTCATCCCGGCGTTGACAACACGATCGAGGCCATCTTCATGGGCGCAATTGCAAGCGTTCAGGTCCTGCTGTTCGCTCTTGGGGCAGCCGGTGTAAGGCCTCTCGCTATCTTCAACAACACGGAGTTTCTCATGCTCACCGTGATCAGCATGACACAGGCCATCGTTGCGATCTTGATCAACGCCAGGACGCTACGGCGGACGATCGGCGTCGGCGACAACAGCTAGCGCCGGGGCCACGGCGATCAATCCCGCCAATCGCGAGCGGGCCGCCAGAACGAGCGGCTCACCTCGTAGTCGACGACGCCGCGATCGAGGCCAATGTCGCGCAGCGTCCGCTCGTCCAGGCTGGCGAGTTCGCGGCGCCTCGCTTGGCGGCGGCGCCACTCGCGCGGGGCCGCGACGATCAAGCCCAGGATCGGGCTCCAGCCCGCGCGCGGTGCCGCCACCACCGGGCGACAGGGAATCGCGGCCGCGGGCTCGTGCATGGCCGATGCGGGGGTCGCACGTTGCGCCGGACCTCGGTCGCGAAGTCTGGGCGCGGTGATCGGCAGACGGCGCTCTGACAACAATGTCGACATGATCGTCTCCTTTTCTTTTCTCTGCGTTGCGGCCACCCAAAATAAATATCTCGAAAGAAATACCGCTGTTATTTCAGCGTGTTAGGTCATTTTTCTGCCGGCCCCGACGGCGTCGGCGATCGCTGTCCCGGTTATACGCCGCCATACCTGTCAACATATGTCAGGTATTTCTGCTAGGCTCCCGGAAATGCGAGCGAGCCGGCTGTTGTCGATCCTGTTGCTGTTGCAAGCCCGCGGCCGGATGACGGCCGAAGCGCTCGCGAGCGAGTTCGAGGTTTCGGTTCGCACCATCTATCGTGACGTCGATCAGCTCAGCGCTGCGGATGTCGCCAGGCTGCTGCCGACCATCGCCAACGCGGTGTGGAGCGAGAAGTGCCTCGACGTCCACTACCGGCGCGCCGAGGGCGCGGTCGAACGCCGGCTGCAGCCGCTCGGCCTCGTGCTCAAGGCGGGCGTCTGGTATCTCGTCGCGCAGGTCGGCGATCGGCCGCGCACCTATCGGGTGTCCAACATCATCGACCTCGCATTGACCGAGCAGTCGTTCGAGCGGTGGAAGGACTTCGACCTGGCGCGCTTCTGGGTCACGTCATCGCGCGCATTCGAAATCAGCGTCTACCATTCCAGCGCCACGCTGCGCGTGACGGCGCGCGGCCTCGCCAAGCTCGGCGTCCTCGGCTCACTCGTCGCTCAGGCGGCCGCCGAGACGGCGACGCCGGCGGATGCCGACGGCTGGATCAGCGTCACGATCCCGATCGAGTCGGTCGGGCGGGCCGCGTCCGGTCTGATCGCGCTCGGCGGCGACGCCGAGGTTGTCGAACCTTCGGAACTGCGCGAGCGGCTCGCCGCGACGGTGCAGGAGCTCGTCCGCCTCTACGCGCCGACGCAGCCGACTGCGCGCCGCCCGCGACAGCGCAAGCGGCGCTGAAGGCCGCCCTTCGCGCCATGGCAAGCCGGCCGGGCTTCGTGTGAGACGAGATAGGATATCGCGGGCTCGCGCGGTCGCGGGGCCGTGCGGTTACCCTTTGATAGCGGCCATGCCGGGCAATCCCGAGACCGACGCGATGTGCCATCAACCGACGTTAATAACCGTCGCTGGTGACGATGCAGCTTGTTCAAACAAGCAGGTGTGCGCAGGCGAACGGTAGTCTACGAAGTTCTAGCATTACAGTTGCCGTTTTGCTTTGAAGTGAGCGCGCTGAGCGACGGCCTGGTGAGCTCTGCGCCAGAGCGACCATGCGATGATGTGTGCGGGCT